>Elaine_p2__coassemble_372_pt1 | contig 48300 bp, 35 predicted proteins | sample Elaine_p2__metabat2_high_PE_007 | metagenome-assembled genome bin Elaine_p2
TTTGTGGCAAAAAATGCAGCTTATCCAAGGATAAAAATCTTTGCTCCTTGCTAAGTATACGAATAGCAACCTTTTCTCCTAGTGTTGTAGGCAAAGTTGCGATACGCAAATCAGCCTTTAGGCTTTCCATTTCCAAATGTCCGTCCTGTGGCAAACGCTTTTCTCCAATATCTAAGCCACCAACAATCTTCAAGCGCGATAACCAGGATAAATATGTGCCGTTATCAATAAATCCGTAATCCTGAAGCTTACCATCTATTCTAAGTCGTATCCGCGCCTCTGTTCCCATTGGCTCTAGGTGGACGTCACTAGCCCGCTGACTAATTGCAAATATCAGCATATCGTCCACCATCCGTATAGATTTACTGCCTCCTTTCTTAAAAATATTTTTTACTACTCCATTTTTTACAGCTAAACCAAAGTCCGTAAAAAAGGCCTCCTTCCGAAACATTTACAGTAATCATATTTTAGCACACCTACACTAAAAATCAAGTATAACTTTTTGCTTAAACTTGTTAAAAAGAAACAATCGTAGTATAATTATACTTGCAATAAAATTTATTTGTAAAGGAGAAGTCATGAACAAGAGCTATGATTAAAACTACTTGCAGTATACAACGGAGTAGTACAAAATTTTTATTTATAGGAGGATGGCTTTTAAGCGTTTGCGCTGCGCTTCCCTGTATAAGCTATGCACAAGCAACAGATAAACCACTACGCAATCCTTTTTTACCACCAGCGCCACAGGTACGAGCTTTAACGCCCCTACCAACAGCAGCACCTCCTATGACAGAAGCAGCTGTCTACAAGCTTAACCACGCCTTAGCAGAGGATGTAAAAAACACTCTCGCAGTGGTATTTCCCAATACAGGAATGAGCTATGACAGCAACACCAATAGTCTTATTTTTATTGGTACACCTATGGAGCACCAGCGCCTTAGCAGGCTTTTACCAGCACTGGATGTAGCCACTAAGCAGGTCACCTTAGAGGCTAAGCTAATAGCCATCAGTGAGGATGCCAGCAAACAGCTAGGCGTTAACTGGAGTTGGGACAAGCTTCCACAAAAATCTGACCACGACAAAGATGATGATACTGATTATGACGGCAGCTTTAAATTCTGGCGAGGCTATGCCTTTAATTTTAACGCCACCTTAAATGCACTTCTTGCCAATGGTAAAGCTAAAATTTTAGCAAAGCCACGAATAATTACTATTCCAGGCAAGGAAGCAAGTATATTTATTGGTGACCATATCCCTGTCCAGACTGAAAAGCATGATAGCAGCGGCACCTACACCAGTACAGAATATATTGATGCAGGTATCCAGCTTAAATACAAGCCTATTATCAGCAGTATAGATGGCCTTGTTACGGCTCAGGTCCATACAGAGGTCAGCACGCCCACACTTATAAGCGAGCTGAAGAATTATCGTATAACCAGTCGTAGCGCCAACACCCACGTGCGTATGCGCAGTGGCGAAACACTCATTATAGGTGGTCTTATTAACGAAGAGGAGCAGCGCAGTCTGCAAAAGGTTCCGCTACTCTCAAGCATTCCTCTTTTAGGTGAATTATTCAAAAACCGCACTACTAAAAGGAGTAAAACCGAGGTTTTGATAATACTCACACCCTATGTTACGGATGCAGGCGAATCTCCTGCCATCTACAACGAGGAGGAAATAGACTCTAACGTAACAAAGGCCCCAGCTATGGTAAAATAGCTTTAGTCCGCAGCATTTAAACATATAGTTTTACTGCGTACTTTAGCACCTCTTACATATACGAAAACTAGAAATGAGCTTTTGATACAATGCAGTTTTGTCTGTTAGATTATATCACAAGCTCCTTATACTAAAATTATAAAGCCCGAGGCTTACTATTACAGTAAAGCTTCGGGCTTTTTAGCATTTTTATGTCATTTTTATATTACGTAGGATAATAGCTTATTTCAACAAGACTTGCAAGCTTATTTTACCAATAACTACTTTGCCATGTATCCTGCATATGTCCTTAGCTTATCGTGCTAAGACAAATCATATAGTCGCACTAGATTACGCTGGCAGGGTCCACATCAAAATACAAATTAGGCTGCTCCTTAAAGTCACTAGCCAAAAGTAGCTTTTTAACAGGCTGCATATCCTTTGCTCTAATCAAGATATTGAAACGGAACATATCACGCACCTTGGCAACCAGCGCCGGAAAAGGACCTGCAATCAAAACATCATCCAGCTCACCTGCCATTTGATGCTCCTGTAGGAAAAACACTATACGCTGTGCCAATGCCAGACCATCAGCCTCCACCTTGTCCCAAATAGTCAGCTTCAGCATTTGACTAAAGGGAGGATAATATAGCTCCTCACGAGCCATTAGCTCACTTCTGGCAAAGGTGTCATAATCCTGCTTAGCTGCCAAATGCACAATATTATTATCCGCATCATAGGCCTGAAAAATTACATGTCCAGGCTTATCGCCGCGTCCCGCACGACCTGCAGCCTGTGTCAGCAGCGAAAAGGTACGCTCCGTAGCTCTATAATCAGGCAAATTCAAGGAGCTGTCTGCTGAAAGCACACCTACTAATGTAACATTAGGAATATCGTGTCCCTTAGCTACCATTTGTGTACCTATAAGCACGTTACGCTCGCCAGCTGCAAAGCGACGCAAAATATCCTCATGGGCAAATTTTGCCGCCGTAGAATCCTGATCCATACGCAGTACACGCACCTCTGGCAGCTCTGCTAGCTGCTCCTCTGCCTTTTCCGTACCTGTGCCAAAGTATTTGATACGTCTGCTATGACAATTGGGGCATTCTGTAGGAACAGGTGCTGTATTGCCGCAATAATGGCAGAACAGGCGCTGCTCCTTAGCGTGATAAACAAGAGCTACTGCACAGTGAGGACAAACAATGGATTCACCACAATCACGACACATAACAAAGGTAGAATGTCCACGTCTATTTAAAAGCACAATAGCCTGCTCACCCTCAGCAGCAGTTTGCACTAATGCCTGCTGCAGCTTGCGAGACAGGACACCAAAATTTTTATCCTTCAGCTCCTGGCGCATGTCCACAATATCAACCTGAGGAAGCTGGCTGCCATTAGGACGATGAGTAAGGTGTAAATGAGTATATTTTTCTGTAATAGCAGCATAATAGGTGCATAAATCAGGAGTAGCACTGCCTAAAATAAGTGGTGAACCTGTATTTTTACAGCGCTGCAAGGCTACATCCCTAGCGTGGTAATTAGGCCGTTCCTCCTGCTTATAGCTGCTTTCGTGCTCCTCGTCAATAATTACCAGACCAAGATTTTCAAAGGGCGCAAAAACCGCACTGCGCACACCAATCAAAACCTGAGCATCACCAGTGCGCATTCTATACCACACGTCACCACGCTCATTTTGTGACAGCTTACTGTGTGCTACCGCAATATTATTACCAAACCATGCCTGAAAGCGCTTCACTAATTGTGCTGTCAAAGCAATTTCCGGCACTAGCATTAACACCTGCTTGCCACTAGCAACGGCATTAGCCGCAGCACGTAAATAAACCTCAGTCTTGCCGCTACCCGTAATCCCCTGTAGCAAAAAGGTTCGTGACGCACGCTCCTCCACTGCACTATTAATAAGCTCCACCGCATGCTGCTGCTCATCAGTCAAGGTTAAAGCCTGCTCCGGCTGCTGCACTCTATCATAGCTGTTGCGCAGCACACGTTTAACACCAGCTATAACAAAGTCCTTACCTTGCAAAGTTCGCATAGTAGCTGCACTAATTTCCTGCTCTGCCAACTCCTGCACACTTAGCCAATCCTCAGCAGTGCTTAAAAACTCTAAAGCAGCAATTTGCGCCTTAGCTCTATTATTTAACAGCTTATTTTCTAATGCCTGTAGACCAGCATCACTAATCTTATAGGCAATAACTGTTTTTTCCTTCAGCTTTTCCGCATATTCATAATAAAGTAGTTTGCCCTTGGCATCCTTAATAGCCTGACGCTTAATACTAGTCTTTCCAGGAACAAAAAGTCGCATAGCCTCTGCCAAGGAGCACATATAATACTCACCCAGCCAGCGTGCTGTAGCCAGCATTTCTTCATCAAACCATGGGCGATCTCCTAAGGCTGCTGTAACATTTTTTAACCTTGCCTCAACCTTAGGCTCTGGCTTAACATCTGTTTTTTCTACAATAAAGCCCTCTACCAGCTGACCACCAAATGGCACTACTACGCGCCAGCCAACATCAAGAAAGGGCAAATCATCCGTCACTCTATATGTAAACTGCTTAAATAAGCTTTTAACAGGTAAATTTATAGCCACACTAACGTAAAACATAATACCTCCTCTAACAAAGTCTACATAGTAGTATTCTAGGTGTTTTGGGTATCTCCTTTTATTTTAAAAGGAATAAAGTGTCATACGCAAAAAAGTCCTTGGACATACGCAAATACATCCAAGGACCTTAGCTTATTACTATTTAATTATTACAAACCAGCTTGTTCACGGAGAGAAGCGGCTTTGTCAGTGTGCTCCCAAGGCAGATCCACATCGGTACGGCCAAAGTGACCATAAGCAGCAGTTTGCTTGTAGATAGGACGCAGCAGGTTCAGCTCTTTGATAATGCCAGTGGGGCTCAAAGAGAAGTTTTTGCGAACCAGTTCAGCAATCTTGTCCTCATCAATTTTGCCTGTACCAAAGGTTTCAACCAGTACAGATACAGGTTGAGCTACGCCAATAGCGTATGCCAATTGAATTTCGCATTTGTCAGCCAAACCTGCGGCAACGATGTTTTTAGCAACATAACGAGCAGCATAAGCAGCACTACGGTCAACCTTGGAGGGATCTTTGCCGGAGAAGGCACCGCCGCCATGACGAGCCATACCACCATAGGTATCAACAATAATCTTGCGACCGGTCAGACCAGCATCACCTTGAGGACCGCCAATTACAAAGCGACCAGTGGGGTTAATGTAGTATTTAGTATTTTCGTCCAGCATTTCAGCAGGAACGATGGGTTTAATTACATGTTCAACAATATCATTTTTGATTTGCTCATGGGTGATTTCCGGAGCATGTTGGGAAGAAATAACAATAGCGTCAACGCGTACAGGCTTGCCGTCAACATATTCAACAGTAACCTGAGTTTTGCCATCAGGACGAAGGTACGGCAGAATTTCTTCTTTACGAACCTGAGTCAAACGTAGAGACAGCTTGTTAGCCAGGTATGCAGGCATGGGCATAAAGCTTTCAGTTTCGTTGGTTGCATAACCAAACATCATACCTTGGTCGCCAGCACCAGTTTCTTCTTCAGCAGCTTGACCTTCCTTTGCTTCCAAAGCCTTGTCAACGCCCATAGCAATATCAGGAGATTGCTCGTCAATAGAAATCAGCACACCGCAGGTATTGCCGTCAAAGCCATATTTAGCACGGTCATAGCCAATACCAATTACAGTTTCACGAGCAATATGAGCAATATCAACATAGCATTGAGTGGAAATTTCACCAAATACATGGATTTGACCAGTAGTAACAATGGTTTCACAAGCTACACGACCTTTAGGATCATTAGCAAGGATAGCGTCAAGGACAGCATCAGAAATTTGGTCAGCAATTTTATCGGGATGTCCTTCGGTTACGGATTCAGAAGTAAATAATTTTCTCATTTAATAGCTCCTTTCGATTTTAGAAAATGCGGTTCTAAGTCAAAGAAAAAAGGCGTCCTCTACTGAGAACGCCTACTAATCACGTTTTAGCATTCTCATCTTGCAGCTTTAGTACTGCAGGACTTAGCACCGTTTTACAGAAATTAATCTGCAATGGTTGCTGCGGCTTCACTGGGCCATTCCCTCCACCGCTCTTGATGAGTATTATTCAATTACGTATGCTATTATAATCTAAATACATTAACTTGGCAAGTGTTTTGGCAGAAATATTACAAATTATTCACTAATATTTTGTCCGCTTTTACTGGACACAAGCCTTGTAATCTTATGGTTTTCCTTCGAAAGCATATAACGATAGCATATCTTATTAAGACTTTTATCCTTATAGCTTATAGCAGGAATTTGTTATTTATTTTCGCGTGTATTTTTAATCTTTAAAGCCTGATCCAAGATGACATTTGCAACTTCTACCTTAGGCATTTGCTCTAAAGCAAGGCACTCACCAGTAGGATACAGCAGTTTAACAATATTAGTATCAGTATTAAAGCCTGCACCTGCAGCAGTAACATCATTAGCTACAATCATGTCAAGGTTCTTCTTGATGATTTTTTCAGAAGCATTAGCCAACAGGTTTTGTGTTTCTGCAGCAAAGCCAATCAGCACCTGATGAGTCTTTTTACCGCCCAGTGTTTTCAAAATATCAGGATTTTTATCCATAACAACGGTTAAAGCATCATCAGTTTTCTTTTTAATCTTTTGATCTGCTACATCACGTGGACGATAGTCAGCTACTGCAGCAGCTTTAATAACAATATCTACCTTATCATAGGTATCAAGGCAAGCCTCCAGCATTTCGTTAGTAGTTTCTACCTTAATAGCCTTTACATTAGCAGGAATATCTAATGCAGAGGGACCAGAAATAAGCAGTACCTCAGCGCCACGCTCTGCAGCCATTTGTGCTACAGCATAGCCCATTTTGCCGCTAGAACGGTTACCTACAAAACGAACAGGGTCAATAGGCTCTCTAGTGCCTGCAGCAGTTACTAAAACCTTTAAGCCTCGCAAATCACCTTCACGCTTAGCAAAGAAGGCACTAACAAATTCTACAATCTGCTGCGGTTCAGGCAGGCGTCCTGCACCACTGGTACCACAGGCTAAAACACCTACTGCTGGCGGCATTACGGTAATGCCTAAATTAGACAGCTTTTGAATATTTTCCTGAGTAACAGGATTTTCAAACATGCCGGTATTCATTGCCGGACAAACAATAATAGGAGCCTGTGCTGCCAGCAAGGTAGTGGACAGCAGGTCATCAGCAATTCCGCAGGCCATTTTAGCCAGAATATTAGCTGTAGCAGGAGCCACAAGAAAAACATCGGCCCAGTTAGCCAAAGCAATGTGCTCCACATTAAATTCCTGATTGCTTTCCCACATAGAGGTTGCAACCTTATTACCACTAATTTCCTTAAAGGTCAGCGGAGTAACGAATTGCTGAGCGTGGTCAGTCATAATAACACGCACCTCAGCACCCTGCTTACGCAGACGGCTTACTAAATCTACAGCCTTATAAACAGCGATACCGCCGGTAACGCCTAATACAATCTTTTTTCCCTTTAACAAAGCTAAGCTCCTCCTATGAACTTACTATGCAGCAAAAAAGTGCACAGTAAAATCTTATACGTTCTTAGTACGCTCGTAGGTAATAGTATCGTTATAAATTTCCTTTAACGCGGTGCTAACCTCTTTCTCCGGAGAATTTTCACCAGGAACGGTCAACTCACGTGCTCTTTTAGCAGCCAAAATTACTAAAGTATATTTGCTATCTACCTTTTCAGCTAATTTATCGATGGAAGGATCTACCATAGACATTAAAAATCACTCCTAACTTATTTACCTTTGCAAATTTTATCAACAATAAAATATGTTCTTGCTACACGATAGCGCTCTGCTTCCATAATGGTTAACACCTTGTCAGCAGCCTTTTCAGCAACATCGTTAACAATAATATAATCATATTCAGCAGCGTAGGTCAGCTCGCTAGCTGCAGAAGCCAGACGACGTTTAATTACGTCCTCACTGTCTGTGCCACGCTTGTAAATACGTGCAGAAAGCTCATCTAAGGAAGGCGGAACGATGAACACAAACACACCCTCGGGGAAACGCTTTTTAACCTGCAGCGCACCTTGAATATCAATCTCTAAAAGCACGTCCTTGCCTGCTTCAAGCTGCTTCATAACATAATCACGAGGAGTGCCATAGTAGTTGCCATAAACTTCGGCATACTCTAAAAGCTCGTCCTTAGAAATCATTTCTTTAACTTCGTCAACGGTTTTAAAGAAATAATTTACTCCGTCTACCTCACCAGTTCTGGGCTGACGAGTAGTAACGGATACAGAATAGCCCAAATCAGGCAGCTGTTCACGCAGCATGGAGCAAATAGTACCCTTGCCTGCACCTGAGGGACCGGATACAACTAAAAGCACTCCCTTCGGAGTTACGTTTTCATGAAAATTACTCATCTCGTCACCTCTACTCTTCATCAGAATCATCAGACTGTACTAAACGATTAGCAACAGTTTCCGGCTGTACAGCGGACAAAATAATATGACCGCTATCAGTAACTACAACTGCACGTGTACGACGACCATAGGTAGCATCAATAAGCATACCCTTGTCACGTGCCTCCTGAATGATACGCTTGATGGGAGCAGATTCAGGACTAATAATGGAAATAATGCGGTTGGCGGCAACAATATTACCAAAGCCAATATTAATCAGCTTAATATCCATCTTCATACGCCTCCCGTCTATTCGATGTTCTGGATTTGCTCGCGAATTTTCTCTATTTCAGCCTTAATTTCTACAACGATTTGTGCCAAGGTATAGTCATTAGCCTTGGAAGCAATAGTATTAGCCTCGCGGTTAAATTCCTGAATCAAAAAGTCTAGCTTACGACCAACAGGCTTATCAGAGGAAATTATTTCCTTAAATTGCTTAATATGGCTCTTTAAGCGTACAATTTCTTCAGTAATGTTGGCGCGGTCTGCAAAGAAGGCAACCTCCTGCAGCAGGCGATCCTGGTCAACAGTAAGATTGTGATCGGACAATAAGGAATTCAAACGTTCAGTCAGCTTAGCCTGATAATCCTCTACAACCAAGGAGGAACGAGCTTCGATTTGGCTCAGCTTTTCAGCAATCAGGTCCGCACGATAGATGAAATCACCATAAATATTGCCACCCTCGGTCTCACGCATTGCTACAAGATTATTTAATGCCTGATTCAAAGCAATTTCTACCTTAGGCCAAACGCTTTCCACATCAAAGAAGCCTTCCTTAACGTTGATAACATCGTCAAAGCGAGCGATGTTCATAACCTCTACAGCTTCGTTCATATTGAGCTTTTCAGCACCAATAGCCTCGGCAATATCCATCAGTGCCTTGTGATAGGCAGCTGCCAGATTTTTATCAACCTTTAAGGTTGCGTTGTCGCTAGTAGTATAGTCTGCATTAATAAAAACATCGATACGACCACGACTGATGGTTTTAAGAATAGTTTTACGGATTTTATCCTCAATAGGATTTAAGAAACGGGGCAGACGCACTGCAACCTCGTTATAACGATGGTTGACGGTTTTCATTTCAATAGTAATAGAAAAATTAGCGTCTTCGTATTCGCCACGGCCAAAGCCTGTCATACTTTTTAACACGAGTAGCCTCCTAACCTCCCCATACAGGGATGAGTTTTTTGAGTTTTCAACACTTAAAACATAAGTCATTTATAATATGCTTATATTAACAATTAATTATACCATAGATTTCGCCATTTTTCAGCTTTTTTCGGCAGTTTTCTTTGCGAAGGTCACTTTTTCGGAGTATAATGGTACAAATAACCTTTATAAGGAGGTACTTATGAATTTAGAGGGCCTTACCTTGAAATTAGTCAACGACCATCTGAAAGAGGAGCTTTTAGGTGGTAAAATATATCGTGTTTTTATGCCAACTCCTCACTCTCTTTTACTTATGATTAAAAGAGACCGCGATACCACTGCTCTTTTAGCAGAGCTAAACGGTGGCAGTCCGGCGCTGTATATTCCTAAGCAGCTGCCTGAAAATCCAGATGTTCCCCCTGCCTTTTGCATGCTGCTACGTAAGCATTTAGAAGAAGGACGCATCACTGCTATTAAGCAGCAGGATTTGGACCGTATCATCACTTTAGAAATAGATATGTTAGGTGCCAGCAGTAAGATCATTACCAAAAAGCTTATCTTTGAGCTTACTGGCAAGAACAGCAATATTATTTTGGAGCAGGAAGGCATTATTATTGACAGCATTAAGCACATCGGTGCCTCTCAAAGCAGCTATCGCCTGATTTTACCTGGTAAGGAGTATGTAGCACCGCCACCACAAAGCGGCCTTAATCCTCTCACTGCCAATCCAATGGAGCTGGTACGTATCGCAAATGCTGCCCCTGCTGCTACCTTTTTAAAAGGCTTCATTGCTAATACAGTTGGTCTCGGTAAATATACTGCCAGCGAGCTTTTAACAGCTGCAGATATTATTATTAATCAGGTCAAGCTTGAGCCCGCTGAGGAAAAAGCTTTAGCTGCTACTATTAGCAATCTGCAGGAACGGTTAAATGGCAACGGTCCCAAACCAGTTTATGCCATCATTGGCCGCACAAACCAAGTAAAAACTATTTTAACACTACAACCACAAATTTTAGAGACTGGTGCTAGCGTAAAGGAATTCTCTAATATTAACGATGCTATTTGCTATGCCATGAGCCTTAAGCCCATTCAGCTGCCTCAGCATGAACAGCTGCAAAAGCTAGTTAGTGCCGAAACTGCCAAGCTGGAGAAAAAGCTACAGGCATTAGAAAAGGACCTTAATAACGCTCAGGATGCCGAAGCTCAGCGCATGCTGGCAGATACCATCATGGCCAATATTTATCAAATAAAAAAAGGGCAAACTAGTGCTGACCTAATTAATATTTATGATGGTGAGCCTGTTACCGTCAGCCTTTCCCCCATTCTGTCGCCTACAGAAAATGCCCAAGCATATTATAAGCGCTACAACAAATATAAACGCGCACAGGTTGAGGTTCAGCTGCAAATGGAAGCGGCAAAGGAAATGCTCCAATATCTAGCCAGCCTTGATTCCTCCTTAATGACTGCTGTTACTAAAGCAGAGGTAGAGGAAATTCGTCAGGAAATGATTGCCTCCGACCTTATCAAGGAGATTGGTAAAAAGAAAAAGTCTTTAGCACAAAAATCCATGCCTCTGCATATTAAGCTCAATGATGAAGCTGATTTATATATTGGCAAAAACAATAAGCAGAATGACTACGTTACCTTCACCATGGGTGGACCTAGGGATTTGTGGTTCCACACTAAGGATATTCCTGGCTCTCACCTTATTTTAAAAACTACCTTGCCTGAATATCGACAATCAGATATAGACATTGCCGTACAGCTAGCAGCCTACTTCAGTAAAGCCCGCAGTGGCAGCAATATTCCGGTAGACTGTGTACAAAGACGTTATGTCAAAAAGCCTGCAGGCAGCAAGCCCGGCTTCGTCATCTTCACTAACCAGAAAACCTACTACACAACTCCTGATGAAACTTTGATAAACAAACTGCTAGAGTAATTTTATGATACAGAAAAGCCTTGCTTTCAATAACAGAAGGCAAGGCTTTTTACATAAGAAAAACCTGCTCCCAATGAGAGCAGGTTTAATTATTTGTGCCGTATTATTTTAACTAAGCCTATACTTAGTCAGTGAAGTTATCAAAATAACCTTGTACCAGTACAAGCGGAGTACCTTTATCACCGCTGCCGCTGGTAAGATCGCACAGAGAGCCAATCAGGTCAGTCAGCTGTCTGGGGGTGGTACCTTGAGCTGCCATATTGCCTACCAAGCTACCGTTTTTCTCCTTAATACGTTGGCTGATAGCTTCCTTCAAATCAGCGCCCTTCAAATCCTTGAAGTCGTTGTCTGCCAGATATTTCAGCTTCAGTTCGTTAGGAGTACCAATCAGGCCATGAGTAAATGCAGGAGATACAACGGGGTCAGCCAGCTCCCAAATTTTACCTTGGGGATCCTTAAATGCGCCGTCGCCATAAACCATAACCTCAACATGCTTGCCAGTCAGGTCCAGTAACTGCTTTTGAATATCCTCTACAACGTCTTGGCATTCTCTGGGGAACAGCTTGATTTGGTCTTCGGTGGATTTGTTGGAGCCCAACAGACCATATCTGGTATTGTAGCCGCTGCCATTAATAGGAGCATTCATAATGTCATCCAGACCGCAAACAACTTTAGCACCAGCTGCCTTCAGAATACGTTTAGTTCTTACACGAGTATGAATATCGCAGGTAAGAACGCAATCAGTGTAGTTCAGGATAGTTTTAGCTTGGTTAGCAAAAATAACCTCAACCTCAGCACCTGCTTCTTTAATCAGGTTTGCATAATATTCTACATAGTCAACACCAGTGAATTCGTGCTTGTTTTCGCCAAACAGCTCACGATATTTTTCCAGTGTCAGTACATCGCTGTAAGGATTGATGCCTGCTTCATCCAGTTGGTCATAGGTCAGCAGTGCATTACCAACCTCGTCGCTAGGATAGCTGAGCATTAAAACAACTTTTTTCGCACCCATTGCAATGCCCTTCAGGCAAATAGCAAAACGGTTACGAGACAGAATCGGGAAAATTACACCGATAGTTTCGCCGCCCAGCTTAGCCTTAACGTCAGCAGCAATGTCCTCAACAGAAGCATAGTTGCCTTGAGATCTTGCAACAACGGATTCAGTTACAGAAACAACGTCTCTGTCACGCAGTTCAAAGCCTTCGCTTTCAGCTGCCTCCATCAGGCTCTTAACAACAATGCCGGCAATATCATCGCCTTGGCGGATAATCGGACAACGAATACCTCGAGAAATAGTCCCTACTTTTCTTTCCATAAAATGTGCCTCCAAAAATTTAACAGATTATAATACAGCATATTTTTGTATTGGTAAATCTATCAGATTAGTGACATCCTTCCGCTGTACAATAAACAGCAGAAGCTTCTTGCTTCAATGAGAGCAATATCAGCTAACAGATGACCTTGGCTTCTCTCCACAAGCGTAACTTTCCATGTGCCCCATGGTAGTTCTTGTACAAGCTCTTCTGACAACAGCAACTATCACAGCAGACCTTATACAATCGAAACATTCATAATTATTTTAACGTAAACAACCTGATACTGCAAGAGATAATTGGTATATTCCCATATTTTTGTTAATAGTATAAAAGAGAATAGCAAAAAGCAACACAAAGTGTAACATTTCTTACAGTATTCCTATAATAACAAATCAAACTTTGAGCTGATAGTTAACAGTTTTTCACTTTAACGCCCTATTTTTACTGACTACAAGCAAAAAAAATCTTATTTTTTCCGAACATTAATCATAAAATCAAGAATCTCGTACTGATTAAAAAGAGACGGCCATCGCTGACCGTCTCCTTACTATGCTTTTAAACCCTTCAGGTTAGATATCGGACAGGATATCATCCATATATTTGCGCATCTTCTCTAGCTTCTTGCGAATCATAGTAATCTTAGTAGCATCACGAGCCACAATTTGTTCAATCTTAGTGCGTTGCTGCAGATATTCTCTTTCCATACCTCTGAGATAAGCACGCAGCTCCAATGCAGCAGGCTCTTCACGCAGGCCTTCACATTCGTGAATTTGCCATTCCGTACCATTAATTTCAATGCAATCGCCAAAGCGAGGAACATAGGCTGCAGTGCCCAGGCGACGATTCAGCTCATCGGCAAAGTTCATCGCAGCATCAATTTCGCCATGCATTACCATAAAGGCCTTTGGCTTTTCCTTCATAGCGCCAAACCAAGTCAGCATCTGCTCCTTGTCAGCATGAGCAGAATATCCACGCATATTAACAATGCGAGCCTTAACCCTAATATCCTCACCCATAATCTTAACACGCTTAGCCCCATCTACAAGACGACGTCCCATGGAGCCTTCTGCCTGATAGCCAGCAAAAATTACGCAGCAGTCATCACGCCATAGATTATGCTTCAGGTGATGCAAAATACGACCTGCATCTGCCATACCGCTAGCAGAAAGAATAATCTTGGGTCCAACCATATCATTAATAGCCATAGATTCCTGAGCAGTAGCAGTAAAGCGCAGGTTGTGCATAGCAACTAAACGACGTCCCTGCATTTCATAAAGGGCACGTGCCTCCTCATCATACTCATCAGGATTAGTCATAGTAATCTGAGTTGCCTTATTGGCCATGGGGCTATCAACATAAATTGGAATATCAGGAATACGTCCCTCAGCTAACAGCTTTTGGAAGTAGTATAAAAGCACCTGAGTACGACCAACTGCAAAGGCCGGAATAATTATGTTGCCACCCTTTTCTGCCGTTTCGTTAATTACCTTGGCCAACTCGGCCTCTTTATCGTACACCTCATGAACTCTGTTGCCATAGGTAGACTCTGTAATAATAAAGTCTGCGCCAGAAATATTGTCCGGATCCTCAATAATAGGCTGATTGGGCTGACCTATATCACCAGTAAATACTAGCTTAGTATGCTTTTCGCCCTCAGTAACATACATTTCTACAATAGCAGAGCCTAAAATATGACCTGCAACTCTAAAAATTACCTTAATACCATCTACAACCTTAAATTCCTTATTAAATTCATGAACCCTAAACAGCTTTAAGGCTCTATAGGCATCATCAACAGTAAATAGAGGCTCTACAAACTTTTTACCAGCACGCATCCCCTTACGATTTAACAGCTCTGCATCACCCTCTTGAATATGAGCACTATCAGGTAAAAGTACGGAGCACAGCTCTTCCGTAGACTTGGTGCAATGTACAGGACCACTAAAGCCATATTTAACCAGCTTAGGAATCAAACCACTGTGGTCAACGTGGGCGTGAGTCAGCACTAAGGCATCAATATCAGCAGGATTAAACATAAAATCCTTTTCATTGAAGTCCTTTACAAGCTTAGAGCCTTGGAACATACCACAGTCAACCAAAATCTTCTTATCTGCCACCTCTAAAAGATAGCAGGAGCCAGTAACAGTACGAGCAGCGCCTAAGAAAGAAATCCTCATAGCAAAACCCCCTTACACAATGCCTGCAAAGCTTAAAGCAGGATGCTTAAACTTTATATTCCATTTTAATAGCTTATATCTAATAAAGCCAAAAACTCCAAAACCATAACAGATATTTAAGAAAACAAATACAGCCTGCAAACTTTAGTAAAAATGCAACCAATCCCTTAACCCTGTACATAGCAAAAGGAATGCCCAAGCAAAATTACTTATGCGTAGTAATTCGCCAAAGGCATTCCTATATCCTGCCCCCATCATCAATGTAGGGATAAGTTCATAATTATGACAAAATTGCTTTAAAAACTGTTAGTAATATTACACTGTCATGCCGCAAAGCAACAGTCTTCCTGCATTGTTCAAATACATAAGCTTTCAGCAATAATTTCGTAAATTTAAAGCTACTATAGCAATCCATTAGCCATAAGAGCTGCTTTTTACAGCGTGCTTTAAAGCCTTTTATTACAGCAGCCATAATTTTGTCAGCAACATTCCAATCAGTACATCAATTTAATGCTGTTATATTTTTTAGTCCTCTTTAAAGTCTAGGCTTGCAGTAACGACAATTTCACTTTTTAGCTAAATAACTGCAAACAATATAGGCTAGGCCTGCCACTAAGGCACCGTAGGCACGTAAACGCAGCTTATTTTCATCCACTGCATCACTATTGGCGTTCTTCAGCACCTTAATACCATGGAGCAAAAGAAATACAGACACAGCCACAGCTCCCAAAGCTAAATAGTCCCAGCTATCTGCTAACGCTAAATATTCACTCATATATCTACCACCAACTACTTGGTTTATCCTTTCCCCCATCCACGTAGGTAATTATTCATCATCGCCAGGACACATGTAAGCGTAGGGACAATAGCAACAGTAATCCAATCTGCAGGGAAAATCCTTCTCTGCAGCAGAGCTGCTAATTTTTTCGCACAACGCCACAGCCTCCTGCCAATAATCCTTATCCTGAGGCATCTTAAAGCAGGATAAATTTTGTAAATAATGCAAAGCACAATCCTTAACCCTGCGTCCAAACAGCTTTTCTGCCGCACGCTTATAAATAGCCAGCTGATAAACATAGCCTAAGGGTACCTCGCCTGGCTCTGGAGCACGACCTGTTTTATAGTCAATAATGGACCAGCTGCCATCCTGATTTTGACCTAAGCTATCAATAACACCATGAAGCACCAGTCCGTTATCCTCGTAGAGCGCAAACTCTAGCTCTCGGTCACGCTCAAAGCTATCTGCCAGCTCCTTGTATAAATCACTCTTAATATAGCTATAAAAAAGCTCCGCAGCCTTAGCAGCCTTTTGTCCACGTGCATGCTCGTAAACAGCACTATTAAAGGCAGCATCAGCATCACTATTATATTTTTCTAAAGCAGTATGAACAATTAAGCCAGTAATATTTGCTGGCAGATTTTGACTGCAGCCAGTGTCCTCTCGCTCCTCCATAGGCAAGCCCAAAACCTGCTCGTAATAGTAGGAACGTGGACAATGGAGATATTCCTGCAAATTAGAAGCTGTAAAATGACGACGACCACTGGATTTGGTATCCACAAAGGGAGCTATGGAAGCTTTTAGCTCATCATCAACTGTAATTTGAGAGCCCTGCATTAGGCTTCCAGACTCCGCAGCAGTATCATCTTGTTCTACAACCTTCATAGCCGCTGCCTCATCCTCTGTCTTACCACCAAAAATGGATAAAAGCTGCTCCAGCCAGTTTTTACCCACCAGCTCTGTACGCTCTAGCTTACCAAACAGGCTTCCCTTCTCCAGCTTTTCTGCATCAACAGCGTTAAGCAAAAATAGTCTTTCCTCTGCACGTGTCATTACTACGTACAAAAGACGCAGCAGCTCCTCCTGCTCCAATGCCTTGTCCGTTTTACTTAATTCCTCATAAACCCCTGTTTTAACCAGCTCTCCCTGATAAGCAATTTTTATGCCTAAACCGCTTTCCAGCAGTCCGTCCATTCTTTTAGCCGACCTACTAGACTTGCCTGGCAAATATCTGATGCCATCCGTATTACTAGTCATGCTTTTATCAAGAAAGGGTACAAAAACAGTATTAAACTCCAGTCCCTTAGATTTATGGATAGTCATGATTTGTACTGCATCCTCCAAGGGAAGATTTACAGACCTATCATCTGCATTCATAGCACGCTTACGTTTAACGTAGCTTAACCAATCACCCAATGCTCCTCCATGAGCAGCACTATATTTTTGAGACATTTCCTCTAGCTTGCGTACATTAGCCAATCTATTGGCTCCATGCAGCTGCCTAGAAAGCACTACATCTAGCCTCAGCAATTGCCACAGCTGCTCCCATAATACGCTTAAGCTGTTGAAGGAAGCAGTATTGCGCAGCTGTGCCAAAACCTCAGCTGCTCGCTTTAACCTTGCACCCTGCTCCTGACCATAACCTTCCCATGCTGCAGTCTGCAAATTATCCCATAAACTATCAGCTTCGCCCTCCACAAACAAGCGCGAAATAGCATTATCATCAACTCCAAAATAGGGTGAGCGCAGCACACCTGCCAGTTGAATGCTATTATGCTTGTTTTGCAGCACCTGCAGAAGATTGAGTACGTCCAAAATCTCCTGTTGGTCATAAAAGCCCTTAGCATCAATTATTTGATAAGGAATAGCCTTTTCCATAAAGGCCTCTACAATGAACTTATTGTAGGTGGTAGCACGCACCAAAACAGCCATATCACCATATTTAACGCCGGACTTGTGCAGCTCCACTATCTTATTAGCCATCCCCTGAGCCTCCAGCAAGCGCTGATTAGCTGACATTTCATCTTTACTCATGGGCAATAGAATCAGCTCAGGAATTAAGGGGCTGCCCTTTTCCTTATTACCAAAGTCCAAGCTTTCAAAGCAGATGGCACCTGCTCCTACATCCTTTTTCTCACCTAAAAGCTGTCTAAAGGCTGCGTTACAAGCCTCTAGCACCTTATCAGAGCTGCGATAATTGACGCCCATTTCCAGGTTGCCTACTCTGATATCAGCCTCCTCCTCAGGGTTGAAGGGAACTAGCCTTTTATTAGTGTTGGCAATATCGCTTTGCACTCTTAAAAATACGCTGACATCAGCGTTGCGGAAGCGATAAATAGACTGCTTAGGGTCACCTACAATAAAAAGCTTGCGTCCGTTCAGCTCCTCAGCATCGCCACCACACAGCAAATACACCAGCTGACGCTGCTTATCATTAGTATCCTGAAACTCATCAACCATGATGTGCTTAAATTTGCGCATATATTTTTGACAAACAAGCGGATTATGCTTCAGCAGACGAATGGCCATATTCTCCAAATCATCAAAATTGAGCATATCCTGCTTTAGCTTTTCCTGCTCTAAATAATCCTGCAGTCCCTGCAAAACATTATCCCACGCAGATAAATAACCCTCATCCAAGGCTTTTTTATCTGCCACATAAGCATCCAGCTCCTTCACAAGGCTAGTAACAGGCTTGACCCACTCTGTATTACTTTTAGAAGCCCTCAAACCTTCTGTTAGAGACTTTAGCCAGCCATAATCTGGCTCACTTTCTAAGATAGTATGACGAACACTATCCATATCGTCAGCCAAAGCATCTAGCTTTTTTCTACCATCCGAGGTTTTTGTCTTATAGCATTGGTCTCTATTTTCAACCATAAGCACAACTAAGCGATACAGCTCACTAAGCTTTGCTTTTAGCTCTTTAATTCTTTTTTCATAAACCGGAATGGTATCCTGCTTAAAATCATAGCCTACAATTTTGGGATAAACAGCCTGCAGCTGAGACTCTAAGGAATCCAAGCCATAAACATCTGCCAAAAAAGCCACATCTGCGTTTCCCTGCTTTAGCTGTTGACGCAAAAAGCTTTTAATGCCGTTGTGGATAAAATCATCATTATCAAAATCCTCAAGAGTAATAAAGCTAGGGTCAATACCTGCCTCTACAGGGTTTTCGCGAAGCACACGTCCACAAAAGCTGTGCATCGTATTAATCTGCGCACGCTCCAAGCTTTCTAGCTGCTGCTTCCAAAACTCCTTATTATCAGTATCAGCTGCTTGCAGCAGGTTTCCTTCCTCATCATACTTGCCATTAATCTTGATGCTGATGGATTCGCGAATACGCTCCTTCATCTCACCGGCAGCCTTTTTAGTAAAGGTAATAGCCATAATGTCTGCTGCGTTAACTGGCTCGCGCTCTGGATGCATAGCACTATCGTGCAAAATGTGCACAAAGCGTTCAACCAAAACTCTGGTCTTGCCGCTTCCTGCACCTGCAGATACAGAAATATTTCTATCTATGGTATAGACTGCCTTTTTTTGCTGCTTATTAAAATCCATTACTCTTCACCTTCCTTTCCCAGCTGCTGTATTTCCTTATATCGGCAAATATCCATTAATGGACAGTAGTCACTACATTGACGCTGCTTCAAAACAGCAAAGTCACCACTATAAATACCGCTGATATATTCCTTTAGGTAATCAAGGCTTTGCTTTTTAAAGTCCTCCCACTCTATGTTAAATTTATTACTGTTCTTTAAATTAGCATTGCCTGAGCTAGCAAAAAGTGCTGTGCTGACACGCTTAGCATCAACAATAGAGTAATAGGTTTCACCTAAAATCTTCCTACCGCCATCAAAGGAGGCCTCTACAGACAGCATATAAATTGGCATTTGCATGTCCAGGCCCTCGCTAAGCTTACTTACGGCAGGCGCAGAATTTTTAGTACGCTTATAATCTGTTACTAGTGCAATGTCAGCAGAGGCATCAATTCTATCAATTTTACCCTTAAGGTATACCTTTTTCCCCTTGTATTTTAGCTCATCTAGGGCCACCTCAAACTCCCATTCTGTTGCTGCAGGGGTCATTACCGGCATCAGCGCCTGGTCCTCAAGCTCAAAGCGCAGCCATTTTTGCAAATTACGCAGCATACGTGGCTTTTCAGCCTGCCATGCCTCATTATCTACAAGAATACCCTTATTGATGTTTTCCTGACAAACCTCTATAAAAAGCTCTGTCAGGCGCTGTGGCAAGGCCATCTGCTCCTCACTGGTCAGCTCTGTTAATCTTGTATGCAAATACTCCCTTATAAAGCGGTCCATAACAGCATGATAAATATTGCCCTCATCCAGCTTATTCAGCCTATCCTCTCTATCGCCAAATTCATCCTGCTTCCATACACGTTTACCAAGATACATAAAGGGACAGGCAGCATAGGCCTCCAAGGCAGAGGGACTAAAGCTATTGCCAACCCTTTTACGGATTACGCCCTCCAGCTCTGCTGTAAGCACGCCGTTATAGCGTCCATTTTGTTTAAGAGCAGCCTCATCTGCTGCTGTAATATTAGTCAGCGGTGCATCTGTAGACAATAGGCCGCTTACTAATAGCTCCTGCTCCTTAGCCAGCTGCTTTTCCTTATTGTAGGCAGCAGAATATTCCCTGCGCAGGATATCAACCTCTGCACTATCTAAAATGGCTTCACCAACCTGCTCCTTTAGCCATTGCTGGTCACAGCTGTGACCTAAGCAGTATAGCTCATTGGCAGAAGCAGGCTCCTTAGTCAGAACTTTTTCCGTCCTAACATTGGCAAACAGCCTTTGCACCTCTTCCACATAACGACTAGCACCGTTTTCATCATCCTCAAACCAGGTCAGCACCAGTCCCTGCTCCGCAGCTGCCACCGCAGAAGCAAAAAAGTAGGCATCCTCAGCGTAAGCAGCTGCTGTGTTGGGCATTTCAATACCAAGGCTCATCAGCTCACCACGCTCTTGGTCACTATAGACCTTATTATCACGCCGCTTATAGGTTTTTCCTAAAAGCTCACGCTCATTATCATCATAAAGCCAGCTTTCTGTCTTGCCACTAGGAAACTCACCCTCGCGCATTCCTAACATAAAAACATAGTCACGCTTTAATCCCTGCAAATTAATGGCCTCCGTTACCAGCACGCCATCCTGACGACCATCTGCCAAGGTAATCTGCACGCCCTTAACCGCTTCGTTAAAAAGCTGGCGCCATTCCTGCAAGCTGCAAACAAGTCCTCTTTTTTCGCAGGTTGCATAATCACCTGCCAAAGCAGTTAAGGCCTCCACCAGCTTTTTCTTAGCTAAAAGCATTTCCTGCAGCTGTTCAATAGTAATGCAGCAGCTACATTTATTTTTAACGCTGTCCTTATACATACGGCCAAAATATTGGTCCAGCTGTAATCCCTTTAACAGCTCCAAAATAGCTTCAACGTATTTTTCCAGCTCTGCCTTAAACGGAACGCTGGTGATAAATTCGTTAATAAGCTCCAGCTTAGCATCCTCAGGATAATTACCCTGCTCCTGCTCAAATTTAATGCGATCTCTAATTTCAGCAGGACTATTAAAATATTTCTCCTGCTGCAGCTTAGTAATCTTTTCACCATCTATAGTAAAGATAAGGCGTCCAATGGCAGACTCTAGCAGCTTAAAATAAGCCTGTGCTCCCTGATAGCTGTTTTCTACAGACTGCAAAAGCAGCTGCACAAAGCTAGTAATCGGCTCGCTGCCAAGCTCCGCTGTTTTGGGCAAACTAATAGGCAGTCCATATTCGTCTGCTAAAGCACGCAAGCCTGTATAATTGGCAAAGTCACGCACAACAAGAACAATATCATCTGCAGCAGCCCTCGCCCTTTCTGCGCCAAAAAGAGTGCTTTTGCCCTGCAGTAAGCGCTTAACCTGAGTAAGTACCCAACGCATTTCCTCATCACGACTGCGAAAGCTGAATGTATGTACCTGCTCTGTCTGTGGTCTAGACTGAATTGGTACATCATTATATAAATTTTTACGCAAATGCTCACTCATAGCAGAAGCAGCCTGTCCACACTCTAAACGCTGCTCCACGCCTAAATAGCCTACAAAGGTAGCATAGGCTGCATCCACCGCTCTAAAAATGCTATCACGATTCTTTTCATAGGTAATACCAATCTTAAGCTGGCAATGCTGCCCCAAGGCATGAACAAAGCTATGCTTTAAAACATCCAGCGTATAAAAATCGCTCAAATATACATGAGACCATGGAATAAAGGGATTTTCACGCTCTAAAACCTCTAAGGCCAGCTTAAATTTACCCTCCAGATCGTACCATTTGTGCTTATCGAGTTCAGCACAATATTCATCGTATAAAAAAGTTATTTCCCTATCCTTCATGCCTAAGGAATCCTGCCTGTCCCATGCCTCCATAGCAAAATCAAGCTCCTCAGCAGTAGCACCGCTGCGAGAAAGCTGACCAATTAAAGAGGTTACTGAAGAAACAAAGCCTCTTTTCTCCGCCAGCTTGGCAAAATGCACCAGCCTGCCCTGATTCAAAAGCCTTTTTATAATACTCTGTACAATAATCTCCTGAGTACGACGGTTAATTTCCTTATACTCCATATAACCATTACGATTAAGCAGCTTGGCAGCCATTTCATCAAGGCCCAGGCTTTTTATTCCATGCTGACGCAAAACCTGCTCCTTTAGCTTGCCATTAGGTACAACAAGAACACCCTTAGGCAAATGCTTAAGCTCTTCGCAAAAAATATCTCTAGCAGCCTCACCTAAAGGCGCACAATAAAAATTACTCATCACAAGCCTCCTACAACCCACTACATATTATCATACCAGGAGCTTTTTACACGCACCCATTTATCACCAAAGGACTTGTCACGTACTCTAAGCCATTGCCCCTCGTCAACTGGATAAACCTTACTTTTAGGAACATCTAGATGGATGTTGTAGTTATCCTCTGTTTGCGCCATTATGGTTACTAAATCGTCTGCCTCATTAATGCTGATAAATTTAAAAAAGCTGCCCTGCTTTAACCTATAAGCAGCACCATTATTGGCATCAACAGTAATATCCTCGTTGATGTAAACCATAGTTGGAGCACCATACTTAACCTTTTCCAGCACAATAGCATCTATATTTTTAGGAATAATCCTGCGGTCAGCATAGGCAGTGGGCGCTTCATACAGGGCCGTGCCAGATTTTACTTTCATTATCTCAGCATTTTTAGCACCTATTATATTACCTAATAAGGCGCCTACTACAAATAAAACTACAGCCAAAGCAATTGTAATTGTTCTATTCATCTTCAGTCACCTCATTTCACAGCACGCACATCTACTGCTTCATTATACACATAGCCCTCTTGACCGCTTTCTGTTCGCACCTTAACCCAACCTCTGATATAGGGCATTTTTACCTCGTTGGTACTAAGAGTAATATTATGAATTTTGCCATCTACATTAACATTGGCATCATATTCACCAGTAGAGCCATTGTAGCCTAAAATATTAACCTCTGTTCCCTCTGGAATAATAAAGGATTTAGAAAACAAGCGGGAAATTTTAATATCAAAGCGTGTAAAGCCTACATTTTCCTTGGTGTCAAGACTTGGCACCAGTGCCAAATATTCCACCCTCATAGTTTTATTCAGCTTAGCTATAACATTGCCTGTCACATTGGATGGCTGGTCATACACATCAACATCATTATAAAGAATTTGGCTAAGATATTTTACACGCTCCAATTTAGTCGTCTGCAAATTTTTAGTTACAGACGCTACATCAAAGGAGGTAAAGTGTTCTCCACCTGGTGCAGCAATAAATCTGCCATAAATAAAGCCTGCTAACAAGCCTGCAGCTAATCCCAGCGCCAAGAGCCTGTAACCACTGTTCTTGCTAGTAACACCGCTTTTGCTCTTCTGACTATTACCACTAACATCAGCAATAATTTCCGCATCGTCTATACTTTCATTTTTAAGAAAATCCTTCAGCTTGCTGCTATAGGACCTGCTGCCCTGCTGCTTATTTTTGCCAAATAGCTTCATAACAGTTACCCCCTTAAAGCTTATCCTTCTTGCCCAAGGCTAAGGCTACGCCTGCATTAACCTAAGTATTACTACTATTATATTAAGCATCAGTAGTAATGTAAAGTATGCAGTATTTCCTACTGTCTTCTCCTTTCGCACACTCTTTCCAAAAAATATGCTGTTATAAACTCTCTGTCATTGCCTAACGACAATTCCACTAGGCCCAAGCCACCTTCTCTTAGTCTGTTGCCAATTCATCTTGTTTCCAAAAAAGGAAAAGCTTAAGTGCAATCGAATGGAAGGCTCCCCTTTTAAGGGGAGCTGTCAGCGTAGCTGACTGAGAGGTGAAACGCAATTTAATGGTATTCTAACATTTACCGCTCCCCTTCGCACACTCTTTAAAAAATATGCAAAAAAAGAGCTGCGGTACAGCAATAGCCATACCACAGCCCTTTAACGCTCCGCAGAGCAGCTTTATTTAATTATTGTACAATAAGGCTTAAATCACCAACTGCATGGGTTACGTCCTTAACAGCAGAAAGCAGTGCCAGACGGTTATTTTTAACACGAACGTCTTCGTCCATAACCATAACGTTTTCAAAGAATTCGTTAATAGGAGCAACCAGCTTAACAGCCTCAGCTAAAACGCCAGCGTAGTCATAACGCACCTCAAGGGTGAGAATTTCCTTGCTTGCAGCCAATACAGCTTCATGAAGAGCACTTTCAGCAGGATTTGCAAACAAACCAGTGTTGATAGCGGTTTCCTCTTCAATTTTCTTGCACAGATTGGATACACGGGTAGCAGCCTGAATCAGTGCAGGAGCTTCCTCAGAAGCAACAAAGGCGTTAAGAGCCAGTGCACGTTTATAAAGGTCAGCAACGTCGTCATTACGCTCCTCGGACAGAACTGCATCTACAACGTCATAACGAATACCTTGGTCGATAAGCATATTCTTCAGACGCATACGGATGAACTCGCAGATTTGTTTAACCAGTGCGCCAGCCTTATCAGTAGGAATATTCAGCAGATACATCATACCGCCAACCATTTTGTACAGAGACATGTGGTAGTCAGCATCAATGATGATGTTAATAACGCCCAGTGCCTGACGACGCAGTGCATAGGGGTCCTGAGAACCGGTAGGAGCCATGCCACGGCTAAAGGTTGCACAGATGTTGTCCAGCTTATCAGCAATGCCTACAATGCGGCCAATATGGGAAGCAGGCAGAGCATCACCGGCAAAACGAGGCAGATAGTGCTCAAAAATACCATTAGCAACCTCAGGAGCTTCGCCAGCCAGCTTAGCATATTCGCGGCCCATTACGCCCTGCAGCTCGGTAAATTCAACAACCATGCCTGCAACCAGGTCAGTTTTAGCCAAGAGAGCAGTGCGCTCTAGCTTATCCTTATCAACCTTGCAGTTTAAACCAAAGGCAATCATGTTAGCAGCCTGAACCAAACGTTGGCTCTTATCATTCATATTACCCAAGCCCTCTTGGAAGGAAACAGTTTTCAGTTTTTCAAGACGGTCCTCTTGGCTAACCTTCAGGTCTTCGTTAAAGAAGAATTCAGCATCGCTCAGACGTGCACGCAGTACGCGCTCGTTACCATGAGCAACAACCTCAATATGCTCAGCGCCGCCGTTACGAACGGTGATGAAGCGGTTCAGCAAGGTGCCATCCTCAGCCAGCACGGGGAAATAACGTTGATGCTCACGCATAGGAGTGATTACGCATTCCTTAGGCAGAGCCAGATATTTTTCTTCAAAGGTACCGCACAGTGCAGTAGGCCATTCAACCAGATAGTTAACCTCTTCCAGCAGGTCCTCGTTGATTTCCGCATGACCGCCAACAGAAGCACCCATATCAGTTACTTGCTTGCGAATCAGCTCACGACGAGCGTCTTGGTCAACCATAACAAAGTTTTCCATCAGCACCTTTTCATAAGCATCAGCATTAGGAATTTCTACTGCGCTATAGGTTTTCATAACTGCAGAAGCAACAGTGTTTTTAACCTTGGTTGCAGCCTTGCCAAGCAGGCTCTTAGCTGCATCTACAACGGAATCAAGGCTATCAATTTCATTTTCCTTAGCAGCGTCCTTTACAGAAGGATGCAGGAAACGATGGCCACGAGAATATTTACCAGATTTAACGCCAGTAATTTCTACAGGAACTACCTTGTCGCCAAAAAGGGCTACCATCCAACGGATAGGACGTACAAAACGGAATTCATGGTCGGACCAACGCATGGTTTTCGGGAAGCTCATAGAGGTGAGGATATCCAGCAGCAGCTCAGGCAGCAGCTTTTCAACAGGTTCACCAGCCAGATGCTTAATTGCATATACATAGTTATCACGAACAACAAGGTCTTCAACCTCAACGCCCTGACCACGAGCAAAGCCTTGAGCAGCACGGGTTGCTTCGCCATCCTTAAATGCGATTTGTGCAGAAGGACCCTTAGCCTCTACAACAGTATCAGCTTGGGACTCAGCAACGCCATCAGCAATAAAGGTCATACGACGAGGAGTACCCAGTACGCGCACGCCTTCAAAGGGAATGCGCAGCTCAGTCATTTTCTTTTCAGCCAAATCCTTCAATTGTGCCAAAATATTAGGCATAAACTTTGCAGGAATTTCTTCAGTACCAATTTCAAACAGTAACTTTTCCATTATTTTACCTCCCCTTTCTTGCACAGCGGGAAGCCCATTTCTTCACGTTGTTTTACGTAAGCAGCTGCGCACAAACGTGCCATTGCACGTACACGGCCAATATAAGCAGTACGCTCGCTTACGCTGATTGCGCCACGGGAATCCAGCAGGTTAAAGGTATGAGAGCATTTCAGAACGTAGTCATAAGCAGGACGGATATAGCCCAGCTCGATTACGCGCTTAGCCTCTGCTTCATATTTGTTGAACAGGTCAAAAAGCAGTGCGGTATCAGCAATTTGGAAGTTATAGTAGGATTGCTCAACCTCGTTAGTGTGGAATACATCACCATAGGTTACATCGCCAACCCATTTAATATCATATACGTTTTCTACGCCTTGGATATACATAGCCAAACGCTCCAAGCCATAGGTAATTTCTACGGTTACAGGCTTAACATCAATGCTGCCAACCTGTTGGAAATAGGTAAACTGGGTGATTTCCATACCATCCAGCCAAACCTCCCAGCCCAGGCCCCATGCGCCCAAGGTAGGAGATTCCCAGTTATCCTCTACAAAGCGAATATCATGCTCCTCTTGGCGAATGCCCAGCTCTTCAAGGCTTTGCAGATACAGCTCTTGAATGTTTTCCGGAGAAGGTTTAACGATTACTTGGAATTGATGATGCTGGAACAGACGGTTAGGGTTGTCACCATAACGACCGTCAGCAGGACGACGAGAGGGCTCTACATAAGCCACACGCCAGGGTTCAGGTCCTAATACACGCAGGAAGGTGTTGGGGTTCATAGTTCCTGCACCTTTTTCTACGTCGTAGGGCTGTGCCATAATGCAATTTTGCTCAGCCCAAAACTTTTGCAGTTTTAAGATGATTGTTTGAAAATCCATTTTCTGCCTCCTATATTTCTGTTACAAAGACGTCTGCCATGCTGCTTGGTAAAACCAAGGTAAACAAAAAAGCACCTGCGTCCCGTAACTTTAAAGTTACAGGGACGGAGATGCTATAGCTCCGCGGTTCCACCCTGCTTGACTGCAATATACAGTCCGCCTCAATACAATGTTAAATTACAGCTCCAAAGCGCCTTCACCTGCTCTTGCCGGCTTACACCCTCCCGGCTCGCTTAGCTTGCAGGCTACTCCTCTTCTTCATAGCTTAGCTTATAGTATATATTTTTTAGATAAGCTTGTCAATTAGCTACCAAAAATTTTACTACATATTCAGCTGCTTTAAAAAGTCCATACTATTAAGTGGTTTATCCGTTTGAAAATAAATATAACGCAGCAGCATTTTTTCCATTTCCATTAATGCGCCACCACGTACAGAAAAATGAGCCGGACTTTGCATATCCATGGACGCCAGATTACGCCACAGCTCTCTAGCGGCGCTGCTGGCAAGCTCTAAGCCGTCACCGCTCAAGCTACGCCTGCATTCCGTACAAATAGCACCGCCCTGCAGTGGACTAAAGCTGCAATCCTCATGGTCTTCAACCTCGCGGCCACAGCTCATGCACTGGTCTATTTGCGGCGCAATGCCTACCAGCTCCAGCAGCTTAACAGTAAAGGACAGCATCACAATACGCGGGTTACGCTCCATTAATAGAGCAAAGGTGTCCAAAAGCAGCTCATACAGCTGCTCCTGAGGCTGCCTATCCTCTGTAAATAGCGCCGTCAGCTCTGCAGCAACTGCACCATAGGCCATTTGCTGCATATTCATAGCCTTAGGCATGGTGCACAGCTCACAGCTCCGTAGCTTGTCTATTCTTTGCCCCTGCTGCACATCCACATTAATGCGTGAAAACGGCTGCAGCAGGCGACCATTAACATTTTTAGGATAGCGAGCTCCATAAGCTATAAAGCGCAGCTTTCCATGATTTTTAGTAAAACAAATAACATATTTGTCAGCAGTCTGCCAGTTTTTTACGTGTAAAATAATGGCCTCGTCCTGCAAAACAGAGCTATCCATATTAATCGTCCTCAGCCTCTTCTTCCTCTTGCTTCTGCTTTTTAGGCAAGGGCGTAGCCAAGACACGCATTACACGAAAGCCCTCGGCCTCCAAAATCTTAAAGGAATAGCCATAGCTTTCCACCACAGCATCCTTTTCAGGCTTACAGCCTAAAAGACCAAAAACATAACCGCCAATGGTGTCCTCCTCAGGATCATCCAGCTCGATATCCAGCTCCTCTGCCACATCATCAAGCAGCACCATACCGTCAAACTCAAAGGCTCCATTAGGCAAAGCCACAATATCCTCAGGCTCGGCAGCCTCATGCTCATCCTGAATATCGCCCACTATTTCCTCAACAATGTCCTCAATGGTAATCAGGCCTGCTGTACCGCCGTACTCATCAGCCACCAGCACCATTTGCACATGCTTTTGCTGCATCATGGTCAAAGCGCGGGAAATAGGCATAGCCTCAGGCACAACAACCATGGGGCGCATAATACGACGCAGGTCAAAATCCGTACTGCCAGCCTTAATCGCCAGCATATCGCGCACGCTCACCAAACCAATAACATTGTCCTTTTCCTCTACGCACAAGGGATAGCGTGTATGACGACTACTGCGTACTGCAGCTAAATTGTCAGCCAAGCTATCGTCAGTAAACAGGCACACCATGTCCTGGCGGGGAATCATAATTTCCCTGGCCACCCTGTCGCCAAAGTCAAATACATTATCAATCATGCGACTTTCTAAATGGTCAATCTTGCCCCTTTGCTCGCTGGCGCTGACAATAGCACGCAGCTCCTCCTCACTTTTAGACAAATCCTCCTCATGACGCTTCAGGCCTAAAATACGCTGAATAAATCGAGAGGTTTTACTAGAAATCATAACAAAGGGATAAAGCAGATAGTTAAAGAAAATGAGAGGATAAATGGTGGACATTACTGCCCTCTCTACATTGCTTACTGCAATAGCACGTGGTACAAGCTCACCTAAAATTACTTGCAGCAGCACCACTAGCAAAATAGACAAAGGCCATGCCAAAACAGGCTCTAACTGTCCGCCATAGGCAAATAGGCTTACCAGCAAGTGACCGCTAATAATGCCAAAAAGCACCGTAGAGGTGGTAATACCAAGCTGAATAGCACTAACATAGGTTTCGTGCTTATCCAACACCCGCAGCACCAAATCAGCCTTAGAATTGCCCTGCTCAGACAACTCCTGTAGGCGCCATTTACGTGCTCTAACTAAACCAAATTCTGCAATTACAAAAAAGCCGTTTAATAAAACTACAAGCACCGCTACTAGAAGCTCAATAATGGTACTCATAGCAGGTCCGCTGTCTATAAGTCATCACTCCTAAAATAAATCATTGTTAATGCCGCCCCTGCACAAGAAAGGCTGCCCTTATATTTAATGGTTCTACAAATATGCATCAATGGCTAAAAGCATAACAGTAATGTGCATCTTAATCAAATCATCAGCAATTTAGTCAATTATTCGCGATAGCCAAATTGCTTCAAGGCCTTGTCCTGATTACGCCAATCAGGCTTAACCTTAACCCACAAATCAAGGAACACCTTGCAATACAGCAGGTTTTCAATATCCTTACGTGCCTGTTGGCCAATCTTTTTCAGCAGGCTGCCCTTGGCACCAATGACAATGCCCTTTTGAGACTCGCGCTCAACAAAGATTGTTGCACGAATATACACATTCTCTTCATCGCGCTCCTTAAACTCTTCAATCTCCACTGCAATGGAATGAGGAATTTCGTCTCTAGTGGAACGCAGCACCTTTTCACGAATCATTTCGGCAGCAATAACACGCTCAGGCTGATCAGTAATCATATCCTCGGGGAAGTAGGCAGGACCTTCCGGTAAACGCTTAGTAATCTCCTCTACCAAGCCAGGGAATTCGCCATCGTTAAGCGCAGAAACAGGTACAATAGCAGCAAATTTATACTGCTTACTATACTCTTCCATAATTTTAAACAGCTTAGACTTATCAGCCAGCTTATCAATTTTATTTACTACTAAAATTACAGGGGTTTTAATCTTACGCAGCAGCTCCAAAATATAATCCTCGCCTGCGCCGCGCTTTTCCGTTGCATCTACAATAAACAGAACAACGTCAACCTCCTGCAATGTTCCCTCTGCAGTACGCACCATGTACTCGCCCAGCTTGTGATGTGGCTTATGAATACCAGGAGTATCCAAAAACATAATTTGCGCATCATCAGTATTCATAATACACATAATCTTATTACGTGTAGTCTGAGGACGGTCAGACATAATAGCAATTTTTTCGCCAATCAAACTATTAGTCAAGGTAGACTTGCCCACATTAGGACGGCCAACCATGGCCACAAAACCAGCATGATGTTTTTTATTGTTATCTATCATAATCATCTCCTATATTTCTTATTAATGTTCTAGTTTGCTTAGTTTTTACCTCTCAGTCATCTCACTTCGTTCGCTGACAGCTCCCCTTAAAAGGGGAGCCTTACGTTCAAATGCACTTTAGCCTCTCCTTTTAAGGAGAGGTGGCAATGCCTTTAGGCATTGACGGAGAGGTGAATTGAGACGGCGGTCTGGACCGTCCTTACCTGCTATTGCACTTTAGCCTCTCCTTTTAAGGAAAGGTGGCAATGCCTTTAGGCATTGACGGAGAGGTGAATTGAGACGGCGGTCTGGACCGGCCTTACCTGCTATTGCAGAAAAATTTCTCCTTAGCGCAGAGCAAATTAATTGCTGATAAAAGTACGATTACAGCTCAAATCCATAAGGAAGTATCTCCTCCAGCGTCATTTCCTTAACATCGCCTTTAAGATTAGCCAAAAGAATGCGGTTGATTTTAAACTCACTCATTACCTGTCTGCAAGCACCGCAGGGAGATACAGGTCCAGAGGTATCTGCTACTACACAGATTTCTGCTAAATGACGTTCGCCTGCACACACAGCAGCAAAGATAGCGTTACGCTCAGCGCAAACCGTTAAGCCATAGGACCCGTTTTCTATGTTACAGCCCTGATAAATTTTACCATCAGCAGTGCGCACAGCCGCTCCTACAGCAAAATTTGAATACGGAGAATAAGAGTTCTCCCTCGCCTTCACAGCAGCGTTATAAAGCTCCAAATCACGCTCATTTAGCATAAACATAACCCTCTTTCTATAACTGCTTCAATAATGCAGCCACAAAGCCTAGCATAGCATTTTTAAGACATAATCTACTTTAATGCTATAACAAAAACTAACTACACAGCAAATACAAAGCCGACGTCATTAAGGCCTTATTTATCAAAATTTTCCTCTGCTAAGTCAATGGCACGCAGCGCCTCTTCTTCCTTAGCACGCATAATAACCTTATCTTCTTCAACCATATGGTCATAGCCCAAAAGATGAAGCAAGCCATGAACTGCCAAATAAACAATCTCACGCTCCAGACCATGTCCAAACTCCTCGCCCTGGCGCTGAGCTGTCTCAGCAGAAATAATAATATCACCTAAAAGATGCTCCTCCGGACCGCCAATAAGCTCCGGCTCGTCGCTATCCTCTGCATCCTCATCTAAAGCAAAGCTTAAAACATCCGTAGGACGGTCCACATTGCGATACTCCCTATTGAGCTGATGAATCTCCTCATCATCCACAATAGTAATATCAACCTCAGTGGACTCGGATAAATCATGAAGCTTAGCTACTGCATTAAGACCTGCACGCAGACGCTCCTCCAGATACTCAGTAATCTCAATTTTATCCTGATCATTTTCCAGATAAATAATCATTTATTCCTCTCTCCTTCTAAAGGTATTTTCACCCTTATGCTCGTGCTTTTCAAAGGCTTCATAGGCCTTGATAATAGCGCCTACAATTTCATGACGCACAACATCCTGCTGCTTAAAGCTGACAATACCAATTCCAGGCACGTCCTGCAAAATACGGGCTGCATCCTTTAATCCACTCATTTTGCCGTTGGGCAAATCTATTTGGGTAATATCGCCAGTAATAACCATCTTGCTGTTAAAACCAAAGCGAGTTAAAAACATCTTCATTTGCTCTTGGGTAGTATTTTGAGCCTCGTCCAGAATGATGAAGGCATCATTTAAGGTACGTCCACGCATATAGGCCAAGGGTGCCACCTCGATTACACCCTTAGTCAGATACTTTTGGAAGGTATCGCTGCCAAGCATATCATACAGGCCATCATACAAAGGACGCAAATAGGGGTCAACCTTATCCTGCATATCACCAGGCAAAAAGCCCAGCTTTTCGCCTGCCTCCACAGCGGGACGAGTGAGGATAATACGCTCCACCTCTTTTTTCTTTAAGGCACACACCGCCAGCGCCACTGCCAAATAGGTTTTACCAGTGCCTGCAGGTCCAATACCCAACGTTACATGATTTTTACGGATAGTATCTACATAATGCCATTGGCCAAGAGTTTTTGCCTTTACCTGACGACCGCGATTAGTAGTAATAATGGTGTCTGCATACATTCTATGCAGGCTGTCCGCCTTATGCTCTCTTACCATATATATGCTGTAGCGTACATCGTGAGCAGTAAGTGGTAACCCCTGACGATAAAGGAACAGCAGCTCTTCAAACAACTGACTCAAAAGCTGCACCTCATCCTCCTCACCGCTCATGGTAATCATATTGCCACGTGCAACAATGGTGCAATCTGCAAAGGCCGTGCGAACAATACGCATAAACTCATCATTACGTCCGCAAATGCCAACCATCTCCTGCTGGTCAAAGGTTTCTAAAACTTTTTCCAAAGCCAAGCTAGTACCTCCTCAAAATCCTTTATCTTTCTTCAATAGTAACTTTATTAATAACAACGGGAACTAAGGGCTTATCACGGAAATCTGTTTCCATCTTGCCTATTTTATACACCACATCCATACCCTTGGTAACCTTGCCAAAAACTGCATGTTTACCGTCAAGCCAGGAACAGGGAGCAAGTGTAATAAAGAACTGACTGCCACCGGTATTGGGACCAGCATTAGCCATGGACAGTACACCAGGACCATCATGAAGCAACTTGCTGCTAAACTCGTCCTTAATCTTGTAGCCAGGACCACCAGTGCCATCACCCTTAGGACAACCACCCTGAATCATAAATTTGTCAATAACACGATGAAAGGTTAAGCCATTATAAAAACCATCCTTAGCCAGCTTAATAAAATTGGCGCTGGTCTGAGGTGCATAATCTGTTGCCAGCTTAATCTCAAAGCTGCCCATATTAGTATCAAATACCGCTGTTGCAGGCTTTGCATCTGCAGCAGGCCCCGCATCATTATTTTGACCACAGGCAGTCATACCAAAAAGAGATAATAATAGCATACATACCAAAAGTATTTTTTTCATTGAACTTCCTCCATAATTTACAACACCATAAAGCTATAGGCATATCTAGCCTACACTCTGTCATTATATATTATACAACCTGTAGACTGCTTACGCAAACACTGGTGCTGCTTTTAAGAAAAATGTATGTAAAGAATTATTCTTTCCAAAGCTTACCTATGCCATTTATACAGTATGCCCTAAAACACGCTTTCCTAGCTTTAATTTTTCATTTTTGAAAGCTAAAATGCAAAAAAAAATTTATGCAAACAGCACTTCCGTTTGCAATAAAAAAGCACGCCTCTACCACAATTGCCACCATGGTAGAAAACGTGCCAAAAACATAATCCAACTCTGATTTTTATATGAAAAGCCTAAGCTTTAGCTGTTACAAATGCTGTGCTACATCCTTACGCAGCAGCAGATAAGCAGGCACAAGGCTGCACACCGCTCCACAGAACAGCACAGCCAAAATCAGCTGCAGCTCTGCCTGAGGTACACCTGCAGTCAAGTACAGTCCTGTATGCTGCTGCAAAAGTGTACTCAGCCCCGCAAAAAGTTCATGGCCAACTGCCACGCCAACCATGCAGCCAACGCCTACCAGCGTCAGCCCCAGCTTAAAGTACAGGTGCATAATATCACCCCTGCCAGCTCCAAGAGCACGCATAATAGCCTGATCTCTGCGGCTGCTAGTAATAAACCAATACAAGGAGCTGCCTACTATCAAAAGTGCCAGCGCCATAATAATCATAGAAAAGCTATTCAGCAGCTTCTCCATATCGCCCATAATGGAAAACAGCTCAATAACAGTTTTAGACGGAAAAATCAGCTGCACATCAGTACTTTTGCTATAGCCATTGGCCAGTACCATAGACTGAGCATAGCCCTTAGGAACAATCACAACTGCTGTCACCTCTTCATGAACCTTATCCGCATGTCCGTGCATATTCCAAATACTAGACAATGGCACCAAAATACTGCCATCATAAGGACCATGAGCAGGCTTTAAAATACCTACAACAGTAAATTTCTGCTGGTCATGAGCCTTGGCAGCCACGTTATGCACCACGCCATGCACGCTGGCAAAGCTATCGCCAAGCTGCAAACCTGTTTTAGCAGCCACCTCCGCACCAATAACAGCCTCATAATTATTTTCAAAGCCCCTGCCACGCTCCAGCTCCAGCCAAGGACCACTGCTTTTTTCAACGCCCCGCAGCTGCAGCAGCTCCTGCTCCGTACCCACAAGACGATAGCCCCTATAATTATCACCATAGCCCAATGGTACGGCCTGCGCCACATAGGGACTGCGCCTAAGCTCCAGCACCTTGTCATAAGAAAAATTACCAATAGGCTGGTCCTTCAAAAACACCGTATTCAAAACCAGCTGATTGGGACTGCCCTTAGCACCCATCAGCATAGGAAAAGGCCGGGATGCCTGCACCATGGCTCCGTGCAAGCCATTCGCCAAAAGTAGCACATTAACAGCCGCGGCAATGCTAAGAGCCATAACTATTACAGCCAATAAATTTTGCAGAGGACGGCTAAAGAGCAATCTCTTAATTAAAGTATATTCATGCACCAGCCTCACCCTCTCGTATATTATAGCGCCTGCTAAACTGTGCCTTAACGGCCTCGTCATGGGTGCTTAAAATAAGAGCCACACCCTCCTGCTGACACAGCTCACGCAATGTTTGCAGCACAATCTGGCTATTCTTCACATCAAGACTGGCCGTAGGCTCGTCTGCTAAAAGCAGAGCAGGACGGTTCACCAAGGCACGTACCACAGCCACTCTTTGCTGCTCGCCTAGGCTTAAGCAGCAGGGAAAATCCTTTGCCCTATCTGCCAGTCCCACTAAATCTAGCAGCTGATAAACCCTTACCTGCAAATTGTCGCACTCAATGCCGTTCCAGTAGGAAGCCAGCATAATGTTTTCCTCCACAGTAAGGGCCTCTAGCAAATTTAAACGCTGAAAAATATAGCCAATGTTATAGGACCGCCACAAGTCCCACTCCTTATTAGTTAATGAGCACAAATCTATACCATCAAACAAAAGCTGACCCTTATCAGGACGCAGCAGCCCTGCAATCATGTGTAAAAGAGTAGTTTTGCCACTACCGCTAGGTCCCTCTAAAACCAACAGCTCGCCCCTATCCAGCTGCAGTCTTGGTACAAATATTTCTGCCGTAACCTGACCCTGAGGACCAACAAAGCGTTTTTCCAAATCACGTATCTCTAGCAGCATCTATATAGCCTCCAGCTTCTCTGAGGAAATACGCACCAAACTTACAAAGCCGGTTTCTGCATCCACCTCTGTCCCCAGCTCTAAAATACCTGTCACCCTAATAGGACTATCAAAGGGCAGTGCCTTGACTGGCTCGCTCAGCTTAACCACTACAATATCTGACGGCCAATCAGCATCACTGGAGCAAAAGGGACAAATGGACATAGGCTCTTTGGTAAGCACAAAAAAATTAATAGTAGGCGTCAAAGGCGGAGCCATAAAGCCAGTCATAGCCACCCTTTTACCCTCTGCAACCTTTAGCTTTTGCGAAAGCACAATACCTCTAGACGAAGCAGATTCATACATCTCATCAAAGCCAATAGTAACAGCATCCTCAAACCACCACGCCTGTGCACTACTGCATGCCGAAAGGAACGGCCCATTCTCATAAGCCGTTCCCCTCATGCCAACTGCAGTAACAAGCGGCAGTGCCAGCAGTACAAGGACAATTCCTAAAATCCTACCCAGCACCCTCATCACCACTTTACTTTACATTTTTATTGCCGTCCAGGCCCAGTGCACGCACCATACCGAAGAACACCTCAGTATTATCCATTACACCATTAAAGTACTCTGCGCCAGGACCTTGAGCGTTCAGCAGAATATCGTCAGCAGAATGCACCTCCTGAGAATCTGCAGCCGGAATATTGCCAGGAGCAAACTCGCCCTTAATTGCAGGGTTAGCAATAGCCTTATCACCAGCCATAATTGCAGGATCAGTAGGAATCTGTTTAAAACGATAATCTATATTAGTATCAGGATGGTTAGCAAACTGCACAGCCAAGGTCACAGTCGGATCCGGATTATCGGGATAACCATCGCCATCCTTATCCTCAAAGGTAGGCCATTTAGCATCCGCATAGGTACGCACTGCTTCACGACCGGTTTTGCCGTCCAGCTCGTGATAAGTACCAGTAATGCTTGCACCATGAGCATGGTCAGCCACTACGATAATCAAGGTATCAGGATGCTTTTTAGCAAACTCCTGCGCAAGACCTACAGCCTTATCCATCTCAATATTGTCATATGCAGCACGCTGCCAATCCAAAACGTGCAGCTGCTTATCAACACAAGCACCCTCAACCATCAGGAAGAAGCCGTTTTCTTTTTTGCTCAAAGCCTTAATAGCTCTATCGGTCATCTCCACCAGGCCAGGCTGATCTCTAAAGCTGCCTAAAACCTTAGGATTCTTCAGCATCTCTCGGTCTACATACACATTCATGTTATTCAGATGGTACAGGCCTAAAAGCTTATCCTCAGATTCAGGAATAGCCTTCAGCTCAGTTTTGCTGCCTGAGAAGCTATAGCCCAAATCCTCAAAGCCCTTAATTACATCCACATTATCCTTACGCTTAGAGCCAGCAATCTCCATAGGCAGGAAATGTCTTGCACCACCACCCATAATTACATCAGGACGATGATAATCAGCCAGCATATCCTGAGCAATATGGTTTTGCTCCGCACGTCTGCGAGTGTGGGACAGCATAGCTGCAGGAGTAGCGTCAGTAATATTAGCAGTAGAAACAATACCAGTTGCCATACCGCGTGTACGCTTAGCCAGCTCAATAATGTTTTCTACCTTAGGGTCATCAAAGGGGTCTGCAGTGCAGTCCTCATAAACACCCATGGCATTAACCACACTCTTATGACCAGTAGCGTAAGCAGAAGCACTATTAGCAGAGTCTGTTACTAAAGAATCATAGCCAGAGGTGGTAATCAGCGCCATATTGGACATCTTTTCCATATTCAGAAGGTCGTTGTAACGGCCCTCGGTAATACCCTTGGACATAATGCGGGCAATCTCTCTAGCCTGCAAGCTCATACCGTCACCAACAAAAAGGATAACGTTCTTAGCACGCTTTTTAGCCTTCTCGTTAGTGACTTTATAGGAAACGCTGCGCTTAGCGCCGTCGTCATTTACTTCAATCTTAATATCGCCAGCCTTAGGAAAGCTAACGTCATTTATACGATAAACTGCAGTCTTGCCAACCATGGACTTAACTGCATCCTTACCAAAATAAGCAGCTGCATCCTTGCCGTTAATAGTAACCTGCATATCCGGCTCATCAGCATTATTAACCTCTACAGAAAAGTCAAAGCGTTGACCTTGAACAAATTTTGCATTATCAATAGGCAAAACCTTAATAGTTTGCGGCTGAGGTGCGGTGTAGCCTGCGGCCTCGGCTGCGGTACCATAAAAACCAGCAGCAGTACAGGACATACCTAAAACAGCTGCTAAAATAGCCTTTTTGTTGCAATGGAGAAAGCTCATCTTCATTTCCTTCCTTTCATCAAGCTTTTTACAAGCTCTAACCATATTGTAAAGGCTCAATGTTAAGGAAATATCATGGAAATGTAAAAAATGAGAGAGATTTGAAGAAGCCATGTTTAAGCAAATCTTATTAGGATGTTAGACTAAACTTGTTCAGGATTTAGGTGAACTATTCGGAAATTCCGAAGTGTTCAAAATACAAAAACGCCACCAACCTAAAGGAGTGAATAAACTCCCAAAGGATGGTGGCGCATTTTAAGTGACGAAAAATACTATATACTATCTTTCATTTATTCATTACAAGCTTCTGTAACATGCCTGCTTATACTAGGGGGAACCAGGTTTGAAACTTGACATTTCCTATATAAACATATAGAATAATACACAAGAAAGGTCGGTTGTGGAAAGTCGGCCTTCCCCGTGAATTTGAATTTAGAAGGAAGCCGCTTACCATTAAGCGGTTTTTTTCATTTTTACGCTAATTGCGCTTATTTGAAATAATGAGTACTACTAATGTAGCGAACCCAATCATTAAAGAAAGAGCTTCATATACAGTCATAGCCTCACCCCCACTCTCTAGGGAGTAGGAAAACCGACACCGACGCAATTCTTGTGTACAGATATTATAGCACAAGAAAATACGTTCAACAACATAAACATTTCTTTAGTCTCTATTTGAAAATGTCCTAAAAGCTTCCAAACAATTACATAAGCTCACAATGTCAATGCACCGGATACACAAAAACACCATCTGCCTTAAGGAGAACACCGCTCCCAAGGGTAGATGGTGTTTTTAGTTGTGTTAGAAATAGTGGAGCTTGTTCAGACATTAGGTGAACTATTAAGAAATACTTAAGAGTTGAAATCAAAAACGCCACCAACAACACCTAACACTTTCAAGGCTTGAAAATTTTCATTACTTTAAAAGTAATTTACCTACTATCACAACATAAGCAAAAATAAAATCTAACTATTGAGATACGCTTAATAATTTATAATAAAAAAACAGCCCAAACATTTTTTGTTCAGGCTGTATACATAGTTTCATTTATTCTTTTCCAAACAAGCTAGGTTGCTCTGCTGCCATCATTGCATCGTAACTACTATCATAGCTATAACAATTACCATCATAGGATTCCGTAATCTTTAATCTCCTACGGATATAATCCTGCAATTCTTTATCAGTGCAATAAATATAACATCCCTTCATACCTCTTGTCATTAAAGTGCGGTATGTATTCTTGATAATCTCATCGGCTATAGCCATAGCCTTTTCCGGCTCTTTTTTATACATACCCTTCAACCCTTTTATAGATTGGTCTGTTTTGGCGCGTTTAAATAAATCTGTAACAATATGACCATTTTCATAACGCATATCATCTCCAATAATTACGCCTACATAATCAAATTCCAATCCCTGAGTGGTATGAATGCAACCTGCTTCGTTTACAGATGTTTCACTAGTAGCATAAGCTTGACCACCAAATAGATTCCAGCTAATAGTAAAATCTCCTATAACAATATCGTGATAATTTGGATCTTTACGACTTTTTGTAGGCCACTCCCAACAATATCCCGCCAAAATCCTTGCTCTATTGGCCTCTTTATTTCGTTTTAAAATAAGCTTACGCAATTGCTCTGGAGAATCACAAAGACGAACATCATAGCCCAAACCATCAATATTGTAGTTAGCAGTGCTTCTAATCTCCAAAAGGTCATCAATCCACGCCAAATAGCCATCGGAGCCGTTACATCTGAACTGAGATATGAGCTCCATCTCAGTAACCTCAGAGCCTTCCTTGTGCGCCCATTCCTTAATTTCATCGACAGAGCCTATGTCACTTGTTGTTACTCTCTGATTTTCGTCAATAAAAAACACCGAACATTTTGCACTATGAATAATTTCCTTAATCTGGTTTTCACCCAAATTGCTATACATACCAGACTTCGCATTAAGTCTATGTGCTTCATCAACCAACAAAGTATCTGCAATATCTTTAGGAGCTGTTGTAAATGAACCAGAACCCTTAAACATATTGTCTACGCTACTCTTTTTTATTTGACCCTTCAGTTTTTCTGCATAGACTTCTCTAGGAGCGCTATTTTTAGAAACATAGGCAACAAACTGTCCTCTTTGAGTCAGCTCGGATAATAAACATATTGCTATTACACTTTTGCCAGTTCCTGGCCCACCCTTGCAAATAAGGGTACGCTTCTTCCCATCTCGTTGACACCGTTCGGAAAGGCTTATAACCTCTTCATAAGCAACTCGCTGTTCGTCAATCATTACAAATTCCTCATTGCCCTTCATCATAGAAGCAATAGCGTTTTGCAAGCTTTTAGACGGTTTCAGCTTGCCGTGGTCAATTTGGTATAATAATTCACTATTATCGCCTTTTCTAATAAATTTTTTAATAAAGCTGCATAGCTTATCAACCTGACCAGCAGAAAAAGCGGGAGCATCATCTATGTACATTGCATACTGCTCATCATCAATAGGATCTGGCTCCTGACGATGATAATTATGCAAATAAGCGCACGGAGACAGTTTAATGTTTTGTTGTTGAACAACAGTATTATAATCATTAATTAATTGTGCATAGGACCACGCTTGATAAGAAGGATGCACAAGCAGACGCATACCATGACCTACAAAAGATTCTACAAGCGTATTGCTATTCTCTACTTTTTTCAGTTCACTCCATTGCTTAAGTTCGATAATTACCATACCAGGCTTGCCGCTTTCATCATAGCCTGTAATCATAAAATCCACTCGTTTAGCAGTTTGTGGAATATTATATTCAATGGCAACGCCTGCGTCCATAGGAATATCCTCATCACTCATCACTCTATACATGTACTGCATAGAATTACGCCATGAATTAAGCTCGCTTTCAGGAGTATGTCTACCCAAACGCTCTAAAACATTACGCTCTATCTCTAATGCAATTTGGTCATTATAAGTACTTCTAAGAAACTCACGCTTCGATCCACTATAAACAATCATCTATAATATACCTCTATTTCAATTCAGTGTATTTTTTCGCATTACCAAAAGACTTATCTACAGGATATTTTTTATTATTTGCATCCAGCTTTTGTTCAATAATTTCACCAACATCCAAATCATAAGCTTCCGCTATCAGCATAGCGTAAATCATAACATCAGCCAGCTCTTCCTTTACTTTGTCCCTCTTTTGAGCAACAACTAAATCATCGCCAGACCATTGAAAAATCTCTAACAGCTCAGATGCCTCTAAAGATAGAGAGATAGCTAAATCCTTAGGATTATGAAATTGCTTCCAGTCTCTATCATCTCTAAACTGCAATATTTTTTTCTTTAACTCCTTAATAGAATCACTCATAAGATTCACTCCCAAAAATATATAAATTATACGTATTAGTTCATATACATAAGTGCCCTTATTTATATATTCATCACAAAATTTCCTTTTCCTGCATAAATAGTCTAATGAATTTGTATATATTCTGTCTAGCAAGTTAAAGTTTATTCCTATTATACAACATTAACATGACAACCATCTGTCACTCTAATTATTTTTCTTTAAATTATACAAAAAAGTGACCCCTACAATCGTAGGAGCCACCTTTCATATTGCGACTGCAATACGTCTCACCCTATGTTTATATAAGCAAGCATAAGACGTTTTTGTTCGTTCATCGTATCTACATTATAGCACCTTTATTCAAAAAAAGCACTATATTGGTACTAATTTTTTGGCTTATTTGACAGAAGCTTTTCCATATTTATGTTGCAGCTCCAACACTTTCAGTGTGCTAGTCATACCCAAGTAATCAGCCATTGGAGCAATATTGAAAACATTCAGCAACGTCATATAATCTTTATGGCCAGCTTTCTGCATGTCTGGACACGTACGCCCAACATAGTAGCCATTTCATCTTGGGTTTTCTCTTTGGCTAATCTATGTTGCTTTAAAGATAAGCCATTTTTTATCGCATCCTGTCGTAGTTGTTAAACTTATAATATTTTACTTTCAATAGAATATTAACTGCTAGAAGTAGAATACAATCTATTTCATGTTGCTTTTTTCTCTACTTCTAGTGTAGTATATGTTTATAGGAGGGGTTTAGTTATGGGAATATCAGAAAATATAAAATTATTAAGGGAAATATATAATTTATCCCAAAAGGACTTAGGTTTAATAGTCGGAGTAACGGACAAAGCAGTTTCAACATGAGAAAAAGGTTTAAAAGAACCAAGAATGGGAGCAATCAAAAAAATTGCTGACAATTTTGGTTTGAAAAAAAGTAACATAATAGAAGATGATGGTTTGAATATACTTCTAAAAAAACTAACTCTACATTCTCAATGCAACTTCCCCCTCAAGAGGAAGCACACATACAAAAATACCGCCAGCTGGATGCTGATGGCATAGAAGATGTTGATGATTATGTTGATATGAAACTGGCTAAACTCCAGCGCAAAGCAGAAGAAGAGCTGAAATTAGGATAATAAAATAACTGGAGGGTTTAACTATGCAACTGAATTTGCAAGATATAGATAAATTACAAGCTGAGCTTAGAACACGTTGTCCACTCAATGCTACAGAACTCAAACGTCTACGAGAAGAGTTCTTAATCGAGACTACATATAATTCCAATGCTATTGAGGGAAACACTCTTACACTGCGTGAAACAGCATTAATCTTACAGCAGGGTATCACTATCGCAGAAAAACCTCTTCGTGATCACCTTGATATTATCGGTTTTAGAGACGCTTTTAAATATATGACAGAGATTGCTAGTAAAAATGCTGCTCTCACAGAAAAAATCATTCTTGACTTCCATTCCCTTGTCCTGATGAACGATGCTGAAAATCGTGGCCGTTATCGCCGTGTACCAGTACAAATACTGGGAGCATCACATACACCGCCACAACCCTATATGGTCCAACCTAAAATAAATCAGTTACTGGAAAGCTATTCTCAATGGAAGCAGGCAAAACATATCATTGAAGCAGTCGCCCTGCTGCATTTAGAATTCGAAGCTATTCATCCATTTATTGATGGTAATGGCCGTACCGGACGCCTGCTTTTAAATTTTGAGCTTATCAAGCACGGTTTATTACCAATAGATATCAAATTTGCAGACCGCCGTAAATACTATGACTGTTTTGATAATTACCACTCCAATGGAAATAATCCCAAAGCATTAACCGAACTAATCGCTACCTATGAAATAGCAGAGTTAAAAAAATATCTAAACATTATCACAGAATAAAAACATCAAGTCCACTTGCACTTGATAGCCAATTTGATTACCCCCATAGGAACCTGATAAACAAGAACATTGGAATCGTTGCATTGGTTATTTTTATTTGTGTAATGCTTTCATCATATAAAGAATATACGGCGCTATCTCAATCTCACCATAAAATTATATACTTCATTGATCCAATATGATAAAATCGTATAAAAGGAACCTACAAACCTACCCGCATAGGGACTCGGCCTAGAGCCGACACTTTGCGGTTGGTGATTAGGTTCTTTTTTATTTGCATAGCTAAAATACATCCTAAAAATTAAAAGACGGCGATTGGAATTTCCAATCACCGTCTTACTATTAACACCTGACATGGGTTCTTAGCCTGGCAAACAACAAAGTTCGCACAAGTTAAGTAATGGTGGGCCCAGTAGGGTTCGAACCTACGACCAGCCGGTTATGAGCCGGCGGCTCTACCACTGAGCTATAGGCCCAGACATTTAAGTTAACATTGTTATTTTATTATATAAATAACTATTTGTCAACAATTATTCTAAAAAGTCCTTCAAACGTTTGCTTCTGCTAGGATGGCGCAGCTTACGCAGTGCCTTAGCCTCAATTTGGCGGATACGCTCACGGGTTACGCCAAAGTGTTGGCCAACCTCTTCCAATGTACGAGAACGACCATCCTCCAAGCCAAAGCGCAGCTCTAGAACGCGTTTTTCACGCATTGTAAGGGTTTCTAAAACCTCATCCAGCTGCTCTCTCAGGAGAGTAAAGGTAGCTGCATCTGCAGGAGCCGGTGCATCCTGATCCTCAATAAAATCGCCCAAATGAGAGTCTTCCTCTTCACCGATAGGGGTTTCCAAGGACACAGGCTCTTGAGAAATCTTTTGAATTTCACGCACTCTTTCCACAGATGTATCCATTTCCTTAGCAATTTCTTCCGGCAATGGCTCACGTCCTAAATCTTGAAGAAGCTGACGGGAAACGCGTACCAGCTTATTAATGGTTTCAACCATATGTACAGGAATACGAATGGTGCGTGCCTGATCTGCAATAGCACGAGTGATTGCCTGACGAATCCACCAGGTAGCATAGGTACTAAATTTGTAGCCCTTGCTATAGTCAAATTTATCAACAGCTTTAATCAGGCCCATATTGCCCTCTTGAATCAAATCCAAGAACAGCATGCCTCTGCCAACATAGCGCTTAGCAATACTTACTACCAAACGAAGGTTAGCCTCGGACAGACAATTTTTAGCATCCTCACCCTGACGCTTTACAGCACCAAGCAAACGCTTAAAATCGCTTTCCATCTTCATGTATTTGTCAAAAACAGCTACATCGCTTTCAGTGCTGAGACGAGTTTTAATCTCCTCTAAAAGACCACTCATCTGATGCAGAGAATGTAAATCCTTAACACTGGTAGGCTTATCAATAACTACCTGATCACAACCAGGAATCATCAGGTTTCTTTCAACTAAAAGTCTTTGCAAATGCAGACGTTCATCACGAGTAAACTCAAACACAAGGTCCTGATAATCATCTACAGTATAGGGAATACCCTCCAGCTTGCGCTGCTTAATAAGGTCAGCAACTCTGAATACGGAACGCATGGTAGTCATATGCCATTCCTCAGCCATATACTTATCAAACATATCCAAAAGCTCCTGAGTATTTTCAGTGCCACTGAATACAGGCGCATAAGCATCAGCCTTAGAACCGCTTTCAATCAGTTCAGCCTGTCTGCCCTTGTCCATACGCTTAGCAAGTCTGGTTTCATCTTCACCAACCAGCAGCGGTACACGGCCAATTTCCTTAAGGTACATACGAACCGGGTCGTCAATATTAACGCCGTCAGGAACGGTTAAATTAGCAAGCTCAGCCTCGCTAATTTCTTCGTTATCATTAACGTCACCATCTTCTACTACCGGCGGAACGTCATCATCATCACCAGAATCATTGTCGTCCAAAGTAATACCCTTGTTGATAAGAACATCGTACAGGTTTTCAATATCCTCAGGACTAACATCTATATTTCTTACGGTTTTAGCAATATCGCTATAGGAGAGAAGACCTTTATTAGCCTTACCCTTAGCCACAAGCATATCAATATGTTCCTGGGTTAATTTATTAGCATCATTTTCCATAGCGTCCCCTCCCTCTAAATTCTTGTTATTTACCTTATTCAATTTATTATCTGTAGAGTTTTTTGATTTCATTGTTGATCCTTTGACTCTCCATTAGCTCATCCATAAAACGTGCATCAGCTGTCTTTTCATACTGTTCAGCCAGCCTGCAGTGCTTCTCATACTCTTTCTCCAAATACAAACGCTGCATTTGTCTCAAGCAGTCGTTCATAATCATTGTCCTGTCCCCTTCTGGCTTATATCTGGCAACAATGCCTGCCAATACAGAGGTAGCATCAGCATCAAGACTATCATATAGCTTATCCATATCAGCGGGAATATTGTAGGTTTGCTCCAAAAGCAGCTTAAAAATCTGCTCGTGAGCTGGACTACTAAACCCAGTGACATCTACAACGGAAACGCAATCAGGTGCTTTACCCGGAGTCTCCAGCAATACAGCCAAAAGCATTGCCTCCGCCTGATTTTCTGCAGTATTACTGCGCTGTACAGGTGCCTGAACAGGAAATCTCTCAATTTTTGTCGCTCCCTTACGTGCGACCTTTCTATACTCCGCTGTAATCAGGCCCTCATCAATCGTCAGCCGTTGAGCCAATCTTCTGATATGCTCAGCTATCTCAATTTCATTTTTACATTCTAACAGGAATGGTAGTATATTCGACACAGCCTCAACTTTTCCTGCTAAAGTTGTAACATTATTTTGGGAAATCGTTTCATCCATCTGAAAATCGATGCCATTCTGTGCATTATTTATTACCTGCACAAAGCTATCTCTTCCATAATGACGAATGTATTCATCAGGATCCTTTCCCTCTGGCACAGTCGCCACACGCACCCTAAGCCCAGCCTCTCCGGCAATGCTTACAGCACGTACAGATGCTCTGCGTCCAGCTGTATCACTGTCATAACAAAAGATCACCTCTTCAGCAGCTTTTTTCAAAAGCTTAGCCTGTTCCGCTGCAAATGCCGTTCCCATGGATGCTACAACATTAGTTATTCCTGCTGCGTGCAGGCTAATTGCATCCATGTATCCTTCAACAACAATAGCTTTATTTTGCCTACGAATTTCCTTCAAAGCCAAATCAAAACCAAACAAAAGGTTTCTTTTGTTAAACCATTCCGTTTCACCGGTATTTAAATATTTAGGAGTACTATCATCTAACACGCGTCCACCAAAGCCAACTATGCGCCCCCTTGGATCCTTAATAGGAATCATCACTCGCTTACGAAACTTATCGTAAATTCCTCTTCCCCTTAAAGCAAGGCCTGCCTCCAAAAGAGTTTGAGCAGTGTATCCACGCTTTCCAAGTGATGAAACAAGAGCTGTGTAATTATCCAAGGCATAGCCAATGGAAAAACCATTTATGATATCATCAGTAATGCCACGTCCCTTTAAATAATCCAGCGCTGCCTTGCCGTAGTCCGTCTTTAATAGGCAGGCCTGAAAGAAACGTGAAGCCATAGCATTAGTATCATAAATACGAGCATTTCTCTGTTCTACTTTAATCTCCGCCGCCGTTTTTTGGCGCTCCGGAACAGGGATTCCATACCGCTTGGCTAAAAGCTTTAATGCGTCTACAAAGCCGCAATTTTCGCTTTTCATAATAAATTTGAAGATGTCTCCTCCCTCATGGCAGCCAAAGCAATAAAACATATTCTTTGACGGATTAACCGAAAAGGACGGTGTTTTTTCACCATGAAAGGGACAACAGCCCCAATAATTTTGACCGCGCTTTTTTAGTGCGACATAGCCGGAGATTACTTCAACGATATCCGCAGCGCTACGCACTCGCTCTTTGAAACTTTCGTACTCCTCATTGATGCTCATGTCGCAAAATCCTCCATAACTATTCGGTACATACTCTATATTCAATGCAATTCGCTAAAATCCTTCTTTTTCTTTGAAAATTTTTAAAAATCTCCATTTTAACTATTGCAGTGTCCATAAAAAAATACTATAATATAGATTACGCTAAAAATAAGCTTCATTTCATGTATGAAACAGAGGTAATTAAAATGAAGAAAATATTGCTGATTGTTATGGCCATAGTAATGCTTATTCCATCACTGTGTTTTGCTGCAGAACCAGTTATCAAAAGCGATACCCGCACCTTTAATCCATTAACAGGTGTATATGATTTGCGTGGTAATGTTTTTGTACAGTTTCCAGCACATGATACTATGCTGACTATTACAGGCGACCAAACCACCGTTTCTCTTTATAAGCTTGAGGTTCATGGACAAGGCAATATAACCCTTGCTTACGATAACTTAAGCTTTAAATGTGACAAGGTTGATGTTTATCACAAAATACGCACCGCCTATGTGACCGGCAGCTGCATCTTTGTAAATGGCAGCAATACCATTAGTGCTGATCAAGGCTCCTTCAACTGGAAGACCAAGCTAGCAAGCTTCGAAGGCAACGTAAAGGTTAATGGTACACCTAAAGAGGGCAAGGTAACCTATGACGTTTTAAAGCAAAGCTTTGTTGAGGAAAGCACAGCTGATAAGAACACTGTAAAAAAAGCTAAAGCAGCCTAAAGACAAATCCAAAGACGTGCAAACTACTATTTTGTAGAAGGCACGTCTTTTTTTGTTCTAATAACATCTATCTGAAAAATAATTATGGACGTATTCTTTATAATCCTTTCTAAACACAGGAATAAAAATCTGTTAATTTAGAAAGCATTTTTAAGGAATACGTCCTTTTACATTTAAAAATAAAACTCCTAAAATAGACCGTTAATGCTAAGCAGTCTACCTTAGGAGTATCTTTCAGTATTTCACTATTCCATTACTTGC
>Elaine_p2__coassemble_858_pt1 | contig 19885 bp, 18 predicted proteins | sample Elaine_p2__metabat2_high_PE_007 | metagenome-assembled genome bin Elaine_p2
ACCCGCTAAAAGTAGTATGATATCCAGCATGTTGCATTCATCAGCAATATTAAATCTCTAAACTGCAATAAGAAATTGCACACTTTTTGAAAATCAATCTGCGTAAATCTTATTAAGTTCGTTCTTGAATAGATCATCAGATGTTTTGTAGCCCAGAATTTTCCTAAGTAATAAATTACACCAATTAGCTGTAAACAGAATATCTTCAGAAGTATATTTATCTATCCTCTTACCTTTATGAACCATTCTTCTTAAAAGACCATTATAACACTAGTTTGAGCCTCTTTCCCAGAAACTTTAGAGATGAGCAAAGTATACTTTTGTAGTTGTGTTATTTTTAAACTCTGCAAGAACAGAAGGTCGATGTTACGCATTGCAAAAATAATAGACTCAACATAGTTGCACAGTGTTTTGACGCAAATCATCTCAGAATTTGAAAACAACTTGTTTGTCTTAGCATAACCATAGCAGGCATCCAAGGACCAACCTTTTTCAATAACCGTCTCAACCACCCATGAAACGAACTTGCTTGACAGAAATCTTCTGGATTTCTTGATACTGTTAGCATGACTTTTATCATATGCATTTTGAGCACGTCTAGCTCCATATCTACCAGTATTATGATGAGCACCACGCTTCAATTCATTACGGATAGTATTGGGAGCGCAATTGAAGTGTCTAGCCAACTGACGAAGAGAATAACGTGCAGATTTATTGGATAACATACCTTGTAATTCCCTGCGCACATCCTTTTCCAACAAAAATTATCCGAAGTTAAGCATAGAATTTACGTTTTTTAATACGTCCAGTCCATCTTAAAACGGAGTTTCGTCCGAATAATCGCGCATATCCTTTTGAATTGGATACTTGCTTGCCTCTACATTAGGCAATGGATAATTATCTTCACCTTTGTTTCTAACACAATCACGATATCCGTCCCTATGTCCATCCTTATACCCCTGAAGGTAGGCTCTGTTATAGGCTTCCTTGTCAGCCTTATTTACCAGCTCTTCATACCAAGACTTTTCCAGCTGAGCAAAGAGCTCATCTGCGCTTAACTCTTCAATCAGCTTTTTGAGCGTGTGATACTGCAGCAGCTGTATTTTCAGACCTCTTAACTTTTTATAGGTTCTTTTTTCATTTCTGTTCATTTCCTCAGTATTTTGCTCCATAGCATAGCTTTTAAGGAAATCCTCTTTATACCGCTGCATTTCTTCCTTGGTCAGCGTATTATACAACTCATCATTGCCAAACGTAGCAACATCTTCATAATACGAATAGGTTACACGTCTAAGATATTGGTCGTAGGTTTCACGAATACCAGAATCATCCCAAACGCCATAATCCTCTTCACTTGGCGGAGCCACATCATAGCGCCAATCATCGGATGGATCATAGTCCTCCATCCAGGCATTACGCTCTGCTTCATTTTCTTTATCTTCCTTATACCGATGGTATTCATAAGCATCGCCAAAAAACTCATTGCTTCTTTGACGTCTTTCAGCATCTTCGCCTACAACGTACTCTCCATCGCCAACTCTTTCTTTTTCTACATCCTCAACAGTAAAAGGATAGTCTTCGCTTTCCATATCCTTACGATTTTCTTCTTTAGCAATCATTTTTTGTTCATAAACTTCGTATTCCTTATAATCCATTTCTATTGCCTCCTTTTTAGCAGCATATTATAAAAAACTATTTAATTTTTTTTGGCTGCAGTGCTCATCCCACAAAAAGCACCGCAGCCCTTCTATCTAAAGGAAAATATTCTGATTAAACTAGCTTGCTTTACGCACATCCTCTGCTGTAATAACTACAACGCTGCCCTTTTTATCACCAACGAAGTTATACATAGTATCCAAAAGCACCTTTTCCATCTGGTTGCGCAGTCCACGCGCACCGGTGTTATTTCGCATAGAATTTTTTGCAACTTCTTTTAAAGCAGCATCCTCAAATACAAGCTTAACATGATCAATCTCCATCAGCTTTTGATACTGCTCAACAATGCTGTTTTCAGGCTCCGTCAAAATTTTGACAATTTCCTCCTCTGTTAGCAAATGCAGCGGACAAATAACAGGAAAACGTCCCACAAACTCCTGTAGCATACCAAATTGGCGCACATCCTCACTAACGACATCATCAATAAGCTGATTATAGCTCGCTAGCTTTTCCAATCTATTACCACCTAGCAAATTAATACTGCTGCCATTATTTCCCAATCTTTTACTGATGATTTTATCCAAGCCTTCAAAGGCACCGCTGACAATAAACAAAATATTTTTTGTATTCAGCAAAATAGGATCACCCATATGGCAGTCCGCTGTGCCCTGCAAAGATACAGTAGTTCCCTCTACCAGTTTTAATAACGCCTGCTGCACGCTTTCACCACACACATCCCTAGAGGTTACGTCAGAACGACGCACTGCCTTTTTATCTATTTCATCAATAAACACAATGCCATTTTCCGCTCTAGCCTTGGCCATCATCACACGCTCCTCCTCGCAGCAGCAATTATTAGCCTGATTATACGCTTTGCGATATAAGCGCACCAATGCACTTTCTGCATCCTCACCTGCATAGCCATTAGCAGTCATACTTGTAGAGCTTACAATAACATATGGAACATTCAAAATATCAGCAAGCACTTTAATCATATAGGTTTTTCCACAGCCACTAGGTCCAATCATCATAATATTTGATTTTTCAATCCTCAGCCTAGGATTTTTTATAATCTTTTGGTGGTTATAGGCTGCCACCGCCAAAATACGCTTAGCATATTCCTGACCAACAATGTGCTTATCCAAATACTCCTTAATAACTCTAGGGCTGCTAGTCATCTCCTCCTTCGTTTTAGCAATTTGGCGCTCCTTTTGAATTCTTATCTTATTTTCCTCTTCCATAATACGGTCAAATTCCTTTAAGCTTTCCTCTGGATCAATAAAAAACTCATACTCTTCCACATTAGCGTTTTTACTCATTAACCTTCAACCTCTTTCTATAAATCTCTATTCAACTGCAAAAGCCTTAGGCTTTACCTTGATAATTTCATCAATAATTCCCAGCTTCAACGCCTCTTCTGCAGTTAGGTAATTGTCTCTTTCGCAGGCAGCATACATCTTTTTATAGGTTTGTCCACAGTTTTGTGCCAACAATGTAGTAAGCCGCTGCTTTAAACCAACAATACGCTTGGCCACAATTTCAATATCCGTTGCCTGTCCACGTGCCGCACCCAAGGGCTGATGAATCATAATGCTAGAATTAGGCATAGCATAGCGTTTGCCCTTACTGCCGGCAGATAGTAGAAACGCCGCCATAGAAGCCGCCATGCCATTAGCAATAGTAATAATTGGACAGCTAATATTATTCATAACATCATAAATAGCAAAGCCTGCAGAAATACTGCCACCTGGACTATTAATATAAATAGTAATAGGCAAATCAGGACTTTCGGCCTCCAGTGTCAGTAGCTGCGCCACAATGGAACCAGAAACATCATCATCAATCTCTTCATTTAAAAGAATTATCCTGTCCTTCAGCAAACGAGAAGGCAAATCATACACATTCTTACTCTCTTTATCATAAAAGCGAGGCCACATAAAAATCATCCTTTCTTAAAGCAAACAATAAACAGCACTCGTGCGACGCAATCAATTAAGCGTTAGTAACATCATTACAATGCTATTATACACAGCACCATAACTCACATTTGGCAATAAAACTGCAAATCACCCTACGCCAAACTATAAAACAAAAAATCCACCTCTCAGTCAGCTACGCTGACAGCTCCCCTTCAAAGGGGAGCCTCACTCTTTATTCAAACTTTAGCCTCTCCTTTTAAGGAGACAAGGTGAATTGGCCGTAGGCCAAGAGAGGGTGGCCTGGGCCAGGTGGCTGCGAACGTAGTGAGCAGACGGAGAGGTCAGTTATCACACTGCCTTTACGCAGCCAAATAAAAACGCCCGCCCCCATCAATTACGACGGGAGCGGGCATAGGTTTTGTTATTGAAGAATTATTCCTTTACTTCATTTTCCACACGGGACAAAATAAAGCACAGGTCGGATAAACGGTTCAGGCAAACCAAAACATTGTTGTTAACAGGCTCGGTTTCTGCCAAACGCAGCAGGCAGCGCTCTGCACGACGAGTAGTAGTGCGAGCAATATCCAGTGCTGCAGAACCAACATTATCGCCAGGAATGAGGAACTGCTTCAAGGGCTGAAGCATAGCATCATATCTGTCGATAGTCTCTTCAAACATCTTTACATGCTCTTCCTTAATATAAGGCTCGGGCAGGTTTAAGCTAGCAACGTCTGCCATAAGGGACATCAGCAGCTTTTGTACGCCATAGATTGTTTCTTTAACATCCTCACGTTTAACCTGGCAACGAGCCAAGCCCAATGCGGAGGTAACTTCATCAATAGTGCCATACGCTTCTACACGCAGGCTTTGTTTTGCTACGCGTTCGCCGGTGTAAAGACCGGTAGTACCTTTGTCACCAGTTCTGGTGTATACTGCAGCTTTTTTCATAATCTGCACCATCCTTTCCTTCTAAGTGAGAGTGTATTTAAGCAGCCTTTGCCGCTATAGCTAAGCCCCCTTTTAAAGCAAAGGGGGCTCGGCCTTAGTTTAAATTAGTAGATTTCTTCAGCAGAGAAGAAGTTGTTGATTTCGCGCTCAGCAGCTTCCGGGCTGTCGGAACCATGAACGATGTTTTCGCCGATGGTCAGAGCGAAGTCACCACGGATGGAGCCAGGAACAGCTTCCAGCGGGTTGGTAGCACCGTTCAGTTGACGAACAGCTTTGATTGCGTTTTCACCACGGATTACTGCGCAAACCAGAGGAGCGCCGGTGATGAAGTCAACCAGTTCGCCGAAGAAGGGTTTGCCTTCATGCTCAGCATAGTGGAATTTAGCTTGTGCTTCAGAAACCTTAACCAGTTTCAGAGCAGCAACCTTCAGACCTTTGTGTTCGAAACGAGCGATGATGTCACCAATCAGGTTTTTAGCAACGCCGTCGGGTTTTACGAGTACCAGAGTTTGTTCAATAGCCATTTGTAAATCTCTCCTTAATATTTATTCTTAATATATACTAAATCGTCAAACGATATTAGTCAAGTTATTATCCCACAGACGGATAAAGGTGTCAAGCAGGATACCGTTAAGCCTATGTTATTTTGCTAACAGCTCCTGATACTTAGCCTTATCCAGCTTTTGTACCATAGCAGTAATCAGCTTAACAGCACTTAAATAGTCATCCATATGAATTACAGACTGATGACTGTGAATATAGCGTGTAGGAACGCTAAAGGTTAAGGTCAATACGCCGCTGCCGGACAAATGAATACGTCCGCCATCAGTACCACCGCCCTCAGAAATGCTGATTTGAGTAGGAATATCCAGCTCCTTAGCAGTTTCAAAGGCCATGTCACGCAGTGCGGTGTTAGGAATCATGCTGGCATCATATACAGTAATAGCAATACCCTTGCCAATCACAGCAGGTGCAACATCATCAGCCACACCAGGAGTACCGCCTGCAACACAGGTGTCTAAAACAAAGGCAATGTCAGGATTTAAAAGGTTTGCACTGGTTTGTGCACCACGCAGACCAACCTCCTCCTGTACAGTTGCAACGCCGTAAACAGTATTAGGGCTACCTGCCTCCAACACATTATCCATAACGTCGGCCATTACAGCGCAGCCAATACGGTTATCCCAAGCCTTGCCTGCCAGCACCTTGCCATCACCCATAACTGCCATTTTTACATCCGGAGTTACAGGGCAGCCTTCAAACACGCCCATTTCACGAGCATGCTCTGCACTTTCAGCGCCAATATCAATATACATATCACGCTTTTGCACAACCTTAGTGCGCTCTTCAGGAGGAAGGATGTGAGGCGGCTTGCTGCCTACAACGCCCACCAGATCGCCCTTGCTACCATGAACGATAACGCGCTGACTGAGCATAACCTGCTCCCACCAGCCACCTAAACAGGTAAAGCGCAAAAAGCCTTCTTTGGTGATATATTTTACCATAAAGCCAATTTCATCCATATGGCTTGCCAGCATAATCTTAGGAGCATCGGCAGTATCCGCTTTTTTAGTAAACACTACGCTGCCAAGCTTGTCATAGGAAACATCCTTGTAGCTAGACAAACGCTCCAGCATTAATTTTTTCATACGGCCTTCAAAGCCAGACACACCACAGGTTTCAGAAAAACGCTGCAGCCATTGTAATTGCTCTTGTGAATTCATTGGTATAACCTCCTTCTACACAAGCCAGCGCTGCTTAATGCAGCACTCAATTATTTGATATTACCCATTCTTCTAGCCTGCTCACGCAGCAGCTTTACACGCTCAGCAGTGCTGGGGTGAGTGCTGAACAGCTGCTTCAAGTCTGCGCCGGCAAAGGGGTTGATAATAAACATATGAGAGGTTGCCTCGGTAGCACCAGGCATAACCATTTGCTTTGCATAGCCTTCAATTTTCAGCAGTGCACTAGCCAAAGCCTCGGGCTTACCACTAATTTCACCACCAGATTCGTCAGCCATGTACTCGCGGGAACGGGATACGGACATTTGAATAATTGCTGCAGCAATAGGAGCAAGCAGCATAATCAGCATGGTAACAATAGGATTACGGCTTTCGCCATCCTCATCACTGCCACCACCAAAGAACATACCCCATTGAGCAACGGTAGTAATAGCACCTGCCATAGAAGCAGCAATGGTGCTTACTAAAATATCGCGGTGCTTAATGTGACTCAGCTCGTGGGCCAAAACGCCTTCAATTTCATCCTTGTCCAAAAGGTCTGCTAAAGCAGTGTTTACTGCTACTGCAGCATGTTCAGGATCGCGGCCAGTTGCAAAGGCATTAGGCACTGGGCTATTGATGATATATACCTTAGGCATAGGAATGCCAGCCTTTTTAGACAGCTTTTCTACCATGGAGTACAGGCCAGGCGCAGAATTTTTATCTACCTGCTGCGCGTCATAATGAGCCAATACCATTTTGTCACTGTTCCAATAGGTAAAGAAGTTCATTGCTATACCTACAAATAACATCATGGTCATGCCCTGTAGGCCACCAAAGTAGTCACCAAGCATCATCAGAATCATGGTTAACATAACCATCAGCATAGCTGTTTTCATTGTTTAAAGTTCCTCCTCGTCAAAACAATCAATTGTATTTAGATATATTTTTATTATAACAAGAGCGGGACTATTTTTCAATTTGCTCCTTAATAGATGTCAACATATTTTCACTATTTTCACGAACTTTTTTCTTTAAGATAGGATTTAAAAGTCCTGCAATCATAGGAATACCAAACTCAAAGTCAACCGCCAAGGTTACCTCACAGCCGTCAGCACCAGGAATAATCATCCATTGGCCCTCCATTTTCTTCAGGTCGCCCTCAGTTTGAGCATAAGTAATCTTCAGCTCCTCAGGATAGAAGGTGTCACGCTCGGTCCAAACAATTTTGCGACCATCAACATTGGACACCCAGTGAGAAATGGTATAGTCTTCGCCACGCTCTAAAATTTCTACGCTTACTAAATCCTTCATAAAGCTAGGATAAGCAGCCATGTCCTTAATAATATCATAAATTTTTGCACCATCACCCTTGATGACGGTTTTAGTTTCTACGTAAGGCATTTTCATTCTCCTTAATCAGCATCAATATGGCAATAGGACTGCCAATTTTTTACAGCTGCATACTCTATTACAGGTCCTCAATAACGCTGTCAGTAGTTGCCACTGCATCACGGAACTGCTCTAAAACATAATCCACAACCTCTTTAGGCATAATCAGAGGTGGCTCCATACGGATAACCTTAGGATTGTTCAAGGTATAGGCAACAATGATGCTCTTATCAATCATCAAGGACATCAGCATACCACCTGCACCCTCTTTAGTCAGCTCAATACCAATCATCATGCCGCGGCCACGTACCTCTTTGATAACGGAGGGGAACTCAGCAGCAATTTTTTCTAGACCAGCCTTTAAATAAGCGCCAGCTTCAGCACCACGCTCCAACAGGTTTTCCTCTTTAATAGCATTAATAGCAGCCAAGCCAGCAGCACATGCCAGCTGATTACCACCAAAGGTAGATGTGTGCAGGAAGGGAGCTTCTACAAGTCCCTGCCAAGCCTTAGGAGTACCAATAATGGCACCAATGGGCATTACGCCGCCACCCAACGCCTTAGCACAAGCCATCAGATCAGGCTTAACGTCGTCATGGTCTACGCCAAACCATTTACCGGTTCTGCCAATACCAGTTTGCACCTCGTCTGCAATAAAGAGTGCACCCTTGGCCTCGCACAGCTCCTTAACCTGACGCAAATAACCTGCAGGTGGAACTATAATACCACCTTCACCTTGGATAGGCTCAAGAATTACAGCTGCAGTTTCTTCAGTAACAGCAGCCTCCATAGCAGCAATGTCACCATAGGGAACGTGTGTAAAGCCATCTAATAACGGTTTAAAGGGATCACGATACAAATCGCGTCCTGTTGCAGTCAAGCTGCCCATGGTTTTGCCATGAAAAGCATTATTAGCAGCCACAAATTTAGTTCTTTTAGTAGCCAAGCGTGCCACCTTCAGGCAGCCCTCAACAGCCTCTGTACCACTGTTAACAAAAAAGCTGTACTGCAGCTCGCCAGGAGTAATCTCTGCCAAGGCCTCTGCTAAATCAGCCATTTGACGGTTAAAAAGCACCTTGCCACACATAGGCATGGTATGCAGCGCCTTTTCCACAGCCTCCACAACCTTAGGATGACGATGACCAAGAGCAAACATACCGTAACCACCCAAGCAGTCAATAAATTCTCTGCCTGCAGTATCAGTAATAGTCCAGCCCTCAGCGTGGCCCTCTACGCTGCCAAGTCCCATAAAACGGAACAGCTTAGCCTGCGCAGGATTAATATATTTTTCATACTTGCCAATAGTTTCTTCTACAAACATATTTCCAACCTCTTTTGCTTACTTCACAAAATCAATATAAAAGCTCTGTAACAGGTACAAAGGTAATGCCGGATTTTTTGAATTCATTGGCATATTTTTTCCAGCAGGCTGCAGTACCTGTACGCGCATGGCAAATGGCAATAGCACTGCCATTTTTATCTGCTAAGTCCATAGCCTTATAAATCTGCTTACGTATTTCCTCTGGGTCACTGCTATGATCCAAAAAAATATCATTACGTGCAGTAGAAACGTTCATTTGGCGTGCCATATCACGTCCCTTAGAGGAAGCAATGGTCTTGCTATCTACAAAAAATAAACCTTTATTTCTTAGCTCTGTCAGCACGTTTTTCATAGTGGTTGCATCACTAGTAGCTCTAGAGCCCTGATGATTATTAACGCCCATTATACCAGGTAAGCTATCAACCGCCTTACGTACCAATGCACGCTGCTGATCAGCAGTCATAGAAACCTGTACAGTATTTTTTCCCTCAGACATAGCACTTTTATCCATTGGCTCCATTGGCAAATGCAGCATAGGAACACGTCCCTGCTCATTAACCATAGCCAATACATCGCTGCTGTACTCCTTAAAGGGTAAGATAGCATAGCTAAAGGGCAGCTTTGTATCAAGCATAGTACGTACAGTGTTCATGTCATAGCCGCAGTCATCTACGATTATAGCCAGCTTGCCACTATATTTTTTCATCTGAGGCTTATCCTCTTTAGGCACATCCTTAACATCTTTATCCTTTTTGTTCAGATTACTGTTATGGAAGAAGGTAATTGTGTCTGTAACAAAGGTTTTAGTACCGCTGCCAGACTTTGTTTTTATACCTATTTCTACCTTATAGCCATCCCAGCTTTTATAGGTGCTCTCTGCGCCAGAAATATACTCTAAATTAGTGTCTTCCACTCTGCGCTTTAACCACTCTGCTGCTCCTGGCAGACTAGTAGTACCTGGCACACCTACAGCAAGCTGACGTTGACTGATTTTAACAACGGATGCAGAGCCTTCAACCTCTACTTCCTTTTCAGTGCAGTCATTTTCAATAAGCTGCCAGTTATTTTTAGTTAGTAAAATATTATCTACAAGACGCTGTGCTTCAATAGATTCATCCAGCAGGCTAATAACAACAGCCTCCTGCTTGTCATCCTCCTTAGGCACAAAAACGTCCTTTTTGCTTTTATCATGGGCGTAAAAGAAACCGCAGGCCATGGAAAAAATAGCCACAATGGCAATTAAGGCTAAAACAATACGAGAACTTCCTGATGATTTCTTTTTTCTTCTTCTAGTTGCCATGGAATAACTCCTTTTTATGCACGGGGATGTGTCTTTTCATAGACCTCCCTTAATCTTTCCATATCCATGTGAGTGTAAATCTGCGTTGTAGAAATATCTGCATGTCCTAAAAGCTCTTGTACCACACGCAAATCAGTACCATTATTAAGCATGTGGGTAGCAAAGGAATGGCGCAGCATGTGAGGTGTAATTTTTTTCATAATACCTGCCTGCTTGCCATACTCCTCAATAATTTCATAAAAACGCTGCCTTGTCATAGCCTTGCCCCAGGTGCTCAAAAAAAGCTCCTTTACATCTTTATTGCCCTCCTTAACAAGCTGTGGACGGACAATTTCCAGATAGCGAGTAAGATATTTTACGGCAACGCTTCCTAAAGGAATGATACGCTCCTTAGAGCCCTTGCCCCTAGCAATAAGATACTGCATTTTTAAATCTACATTGCCTACAGGAATACTAATAAGCTCTGACACACGCATACCTGTAGCATAAAGCACCTCCAGCATAGTTTTATCCCTATAGCCTTCTATAGTGCCTAGGTTGGGTTCGTCCAACAAGGCCTCCACCTCGGCAATGGATAAAACCTTAGGCAGCTGCAGGCCCTTATTGGCAGCCTCTAAAACCTCAGCCGGATCACTTTTAATATAGCGCTCTGCCGTCAAAAAACGGTAAAAGGCCTTTATTGATGCCAGCTTACGGGCAATAGTAGATGCAGACCGTCCCTGTGCCTTAAGCTGAGACAAATACCACAATAGCTGCTTGCGGTCTACCTTAAGCAAATCCTCCTGCTCCTTTAGCTTTAATGCCTTTTGCAGCAGGCGCAAATCTCTTTCGTAGGCCAGTCTGGTGTTTGGTGATAAGCCTAGCTCTACAGTTAAATACTCTATAAATAAAGCAAGATAATTAAACATAGCTCATCACACCTGTATTTCCTCTCTAAAAAAGAAAAACAACGCCTGAGCGCCGTTTTCCCTTTCCAAGTCAGCTTAATCCTTTCTTTCAGGCTGCATAATAGTAATATTAGTAGCCGGAGAAATAGTAGAAATAGCGTGCTTGTACACTAATTGCTGTTTGCCTTCATTTTCAATAATAACGGTAAAATTATCAAAGCCACGTACCAGACCACGAATTTGGAAGCCATTCATCAAATAGATGATAACGCTCAAATTTTCTTTACGCACGTGGTTCAAAAAGCTATCTTGCAAGTTCATTGCCGGTTTTGCTGTATTAAGCATTATAACCCCTCCAATTTAATATTAATTCAATATGTACGTCTATATTATACAACTTATCTATACTTTTGTACAAGTTTTTCACAAATTATACCAACCGTGGCAGGATAATCGGGCTGAGCCGCCAGCTCAATCCACTCAATATAGGGCATTTTTTTGTACCAGGTTATTTGCCTTTTAGCAAAGTTTCTAGTAGCCTGCTTTAGCTTATCCACAGCCTCATCATAGGTCATGCTGCCGTTTATATACCACACCATTTGACGGTAGCCAATGCTTTGCATGGACTGACAGTCAGGTGAAACGCCCTGCTCTAAAAGCTGACGCACCTCCTGCTCCAAGCCATCCTCTAGCATAATATCTACACGCTTATTAATGCGCTCATATAAGGCAGCACGCTCCATATTTAGGCCAATAACAAGAGCGTCATAGGGACTTTCCTCCGCACCCTGCTGGCTGATGGTGTCACCGCTTAAGGCAGACTCCAACGCCCTCACTACACGACGCACATTATTAGGATGAATACGCTCTGCCGCTTCATGATCCAGTGCTGCCAAGCGCTGATGTAAAGCCTCTGCGCCTAGCTCTACAGCCTCTGCTTCAAGGCTACGGCGCAAATCGCTATCCTCCTCCACACTATTAAAGGAGTAATCCTCTAGCAGCGCCTTAATGTACAGGCCGGTACCACCAGCAATAATAGGAAGCTTGCCTCTGCTATTAATATCTGTAATCAATGCTTTGGCTCTTTCTACAAAATCAACTACACTAAAGGATGCTTCAGGCTCCAATATATCAACTAAATGGTGCGGTACTGCCGCCAGCTCCTCTGCCGTTGGCTTGGCAGTGCCAATGTTCATATCCTTGTACACCAGCATAGAGTCGCCTGAGATAATTTCACCATTAAAGCGCTTTGCTACCTCTATGGCACAATGACTTTTGCCTGTAGCAGTAGGGCCTAAAATAACTACAACCTTCTCCTTCACTGCCTCACCTCCTAATAATTCCAAATTTAACCTTGCTATATTTACCGCCAACAAACTCCTGGCAGCCATATTCTCTTAAAATATATTCGTTACGCTCCTTAATAACTACTCTTGGTGCCAGCTGCAAGGCCAGCTCTACGGTAGTATCACTTAAGGGCTTTTCGTAGGCTAAGGGACGCAACGAATCCATGGCCGCAGAGCCTGCTACAGGGCGACGGAACATAGGGTCAAAATAAATAACGTCAAAGCCAGTATTTGTAGCTAAGCATTGGCGTAAGTATTCCTCCGAGCTACATTGTACCGCTTTGATGCGGCGCAGTGCTGCAGTAAGGTCAGGATCCTCAGCCCTATAGCTTGCTAAACCACGACTAACTACAAAGTGCAGCAAGGGTGACGCCTCTGTGCCTATAACACTTCCCTGCTCTCCTACAATATAGGAGGCGATAGCAGCATCACTGGCCAAGCCCAAGGTGCCGTCTAAAACACGCATACCAGGCTCTAGAGCTAAAGCGTTGACAAAATGGTCACGCTCACCACGCTTTAGCTGCTGCAGGCGCAAAACTGCCATACCAGGATGGTAGGCAAAATCGCCACCTAACCTGCTATACAGCTTAGGACCAGTACGTGTGGCAATCAAAACAGCCTCCAGTCCTCGCTCCTCCATAACAGCATCCAGACTTCTATTATGGCAGCGTGGCATATATTCTGCCTTTAACATTTTCGCCCAATCCTGAGCCATAGCTACCAGTTCACCACCGGTACGTCCTTCTGTTACGATAAATTTTCTATCCGTCATTAAAAGCCAGTCCTTTTAAACATTTTATAGAGCTTATCACTGTCTATTTCAATCATACAGGGGCGACCATGAGGACAGGTAAATGGATGAGTAGTATTACACAGCTCCACAATAAGCTGACGCATCTGACGCATGTTTAAAAGCTGACCAGCCTTAATAGCAGCCTTGCAGGCAGTCATATGCAGCAGCTCCTGACGCAGCTCACTAGCAGAGATAGAGGAACGCATTTCACGCAGCATTTTGCAGATTTCCAAAACAAATTCCTCTGCATCCTCTACCTTAATGTCTGTAGGCAAACTAGAAATACGCAGTACATCCTCGCCTGCAGCATCAGCCTCTACGCCTAGATTCATAAATTCGTCCTTATGTGCCAATACAAGGGACACATCATCTGCATCCATATCCATATACAAAGGAATCAGCAGTGTTTGGGCAGGAATATTGTTATGAGCTGCCACCAGTTTATCGTAAAGGATACGTTCATGAGCCGCATGCTGATCAATCAGGTACAGCGTGTCCTCGGACTGCGCAATAATAAAGGTTTTATCTACCTGACCAATAGGCCAGATGGTTGCCATATCATTATCAGTATTAGTAAAGGCAATGGTTTCACGGTCTGCTACTACACCATTATCCTCCTGAAACTCGCTTCTGGCCTCATGTACAGCAAAAACAGTTTCTCTGCGGCCATTATCAAAGTCTTCAAAGGGCTTCCACATGGCTTGCTGCTCAATAACAGGCTTAGCCTCTGCAGCAGGCATCTCCTGAGCAGTTAGCAGCTGTTCCTCATTGGTTTTAACAGTAACAGCTTCATTCTGCATTTCTTTTCTTTCAGTAGACGGTGTTGCATAGCCAATTTGCTGAGTATCCACCTCATGCTCATTGCCGTATACAAACTTTTTCTCTATTTCCTTTGCAGCAGCTACATTATATTCAGGCTCACCACTAGCTAATGCATTAGCGTTTGCCTGACCATAACTGCCACCATAATTTAGCTCTGCCTTAGGCTCCACTGCCTCTTTTACCATAGCTGCCTTAGTATCAGCACCAGATGTAACCTCCTCTACAGACTCAGTCTCCGGAGTACGGAAAATTTCTCCCATAGAGGTTTTAAAAATCTGTCTATAATCAGGCTTGCCATGAACAAAGTCCTGTGCAGTTGCTGCAGTAGCTTTTGCTTTAGCAGGCTCGGTCTTGGCAGTATTCTCCGCCGCTAACCTTTGAACCAGCATTTCCTGCTTTTCCTTTACATACACATTCAGCTCAGAGTCCGGCAAAAGATTAATCTGCGCCTTATGTGCACTCATAGGCTTAGTCAAGGCATCAGTCAGAGCCTTGTACATAGCCTTATACACAGTGCTGTCATCACTAAATTTAATCTCACTCTTTTGAGGGTGTACATTAACATCTATAGAAGCAGTATCCACAATAATATTTAAAACAGCAAAAGGAAAACCGCTCTTAGGAATCTGCGATTGATAAGCATGGTCAATGGCCTTAGCAATCATCTTATTACTAATGCTACGTCCGTTAACAAAGATAGTTTGCCATTGGCGTGTACCCTTCAGCAGTGTAGGCTTGCCAATAAAGCCCTGGATAGTAATCTTAGGGTCCAAAAGCTCTACATTTAAAAGCTCAGCGGCTACGTTTTTACCATACAGCGCTCTAATAGCTGACGCCAAATCGCCATCACCAGGTGTACTGAGCACCTCCTTGTCATTGCTGACCAGCTTAAAGCGAACATCAGGACGTGACAAAGCCAGCTTTGTAAGCAGCTCGCTAATATAGCGTCCCTCGGTGCTGACTGTTTTTAAAAACTTTCTGCGAGCAGGAACATTAAAAAACAGCTGCTCTACAATTACAGTAGTGCCAGCGCTGCCACCAGCGGAGCTAACCTCCATATTTTCGCCGCCCTCAATATAAATGGAGGTAGCAAATTCGTCAGCAGCAGGACGTGTCAGCAACGTAAACTTAGATACAGAGGCAATACTCGGAAGCGCCTCGCCCCTAAAGCCCAAAGTATGTAGGCTCAGCAAATCATCAGCACTACGCAGCTTGCTAGTAGCATGGCGCAACACCGCCATACGGGCGTTTTCTTCATTCATACCGCTGCCGTTATCAACAACACGAATATACTCCGTACCACCTGCATAGATGGTTACCTCAACAGTGGTTGCACCTGCGTCAAGAGCATTTTCTACTAGCTCCTTTACGACTGAGGCAGGCTTTTCTACTACCTCGCCGGCCGCAATCTGGTTAGCTGTATTTGTATCAAGTAATTGTACACGACCGTCGCCAATCATCTGCCGCTCTCCTTTCTAGCCTCGTCCTGAAGCTTATACAAAGCATTCATAGCTTCAATAGGAGTCATGCTCATAACATCCATTTGTAAAAGCTGCTCCGTAATAGCACTTGTAAAGAGTGAGCCCATCATCTGTGGCTGCTCAGTCGCCTCAGCTACAGCTATATTCATACCGTTATCATTATCGTATTCAGCTAAAATCTCTTCTGCTCTATCCAAAACCTTTTTTGGCAAGCCTGCCAAGCGTGCTACGTGCACGCCATAGCTGCGATCAGTACCACCAGGAACAATGCGGCGCAGGAAAACAATATCCTTGCCACGCTCCTTAACAGCAACAGAATAATTTTTTACACCACTCAGCTCCTTTTCCAAGCCAATAAGCTGGTGATAATGGGTAGCAAAAAGGGTTTTAGCCTTAATCTTGCTATGAATATACTCCATTACTGCTCTAGCAATGCTCATGCCGTCAAAGGTGCTGGTGCCACGGCCAACCTCATCAAGAATAATCAGGCTGTTTTTAGTAGCAGAGTGCAGGATTTGGGCCACCTCGTTCATCTCCACCATAAAGGTACTCTGACCTGTAGCCAAATCATCACTAGCACCAACACGGGTAAAAATCTTATCCACAGGGCAGATATTAGCCTGACGTGCAGGAATAAAGCTACCCATCTGAGTCATCAGCACCAGCAGTGCCACCTGACGCATATAGGTGGATTTGCCTGCCATATTAGGACCTGTAATGACAATCATACGCTCATCATCATTGTTCAGCTGACAGTTGTTGGGGACAAAGATTTCCTTTTCCAAAAGGCGCTCTACTACAGGATGACGACCTTCATCAATACGAATTTCACCCCTGTTATTCAGCTCAGGACGCACATAATTATATTTATAGGCAGCCAATGCCAGGCCATTAAGCACATCAATAGTACCAATTGCTCTAGCAGTTTCTTGAATTTGGGCAATCCTGCTGCGAATCATAGTGCGCAGCTCGTCAAAGAGATAGTATTCCAGCTGCTGGATTTTTTCCTTAGCGCTGAGAATTTTATTTTCAAACTCCTTAAGCTCAGGCACAATATAGCGCTCTGCATTAACCAAGGTTTGCTTACGAACAAAATAATCAGGCACACTGCTGCTCTGACCCTTAGAAACCTCAATATAATAGCCAAAAACCTTATTAAAGCCTACCTTCATGGTTTTAATGCCAGTTTCTTCCTTAATTTTCAGCTCAAAGTTCTGCATCCAGGTCTTATTATCCTTAGCAATAAGGTGCAGCTCGTCTAGCTCACTATTGTAGCCAGTTTTAATCATACCGCCTTCACGAACAGAAAAGGGCGGCTCGTCCACAATAGCACGCTCCAGCACCTCTGCCAGCTCCTCGTGAAGATGCAGCTGTGTGCACAGCCTTTGCAGCCGGTTGCCCTTACAGCTTCCTAAAATGGCCTTCAGCTGCGGCAATACAGCCAAGGAGCTACGCAAAGAAACTAAATCACGAGCGTTGGCGCTGCCAATTTCAATACGAGAAACAATACGCTCCAAATCAAAAACAGCCTTTAGCTGCTCCGCAACCGCCTCTCGCAGATTGGTGTTCTCCAAAAGCTCTGCCACGGCCTCCTGACGCTCATAAATCTGCGCCACATCTAAAAGAGGACATTCAATCCAGCTGCGCAAACGGCGCGCACCCATTGATGTCTTAGTAAAATCCAAAACATCTAATAGTGTACCACGCTTAGAGCCGTCCTGCATATTACGCACCAGCTCCAAATTACGGATGGCAGTAACATCAAGACTCATAAAGCTGTTCTTCAAAATCTCACGCAGGCGGTTAATATGGCTCAAATCAGCCATTACCGTAGCGTGAAGATAGCGCAGCAGCAGCTCTACTGTATTTTGTACCAATGCCTCCACATTAGCATCAGCAAAATGCTGAGCAAAATAAGCTGCATCAGGATTTTCTTCCATATAGCAGCTTACTGCACATTCAGGCAGCTTACTGCGTAGCCATTCATGCAGCTTTTCCTCGTCCTCCATGCCAGGAGCCAGCACCAGCTCAGCAGGCTGCAGACGATACAGCTGTTCCATAATATCGTTCATACGCTCGCCGCCACCAGCAGTATACCATTGGCATTCACCAGTGGAAACATCTGCTGCAGCTAAGCACAGCTCATCCTCCTGCTCCAAAAGCAGTACCAGATAGCGGTTATGCTTATCCTCTAAAAGCTGCTCATTTAAGGCAGTACCAGGAGTAATAATTTTAATAACCTTACGCTCTACAATACCCTTGGCCAGCTTAGGGTCCTCTACTTGCTCGCAGATGGCAATGCGATAGCCTTTTTTTACCAGCTTAGCAATATAGCCATCAACGGAATGATAAGGAACGCCACACATAGGAATGCTGCCCTTGCTGCCGCCTGCACGCTTAGTCAAAGTAAGATTAAGCTCGCGAGAAGCATTAATAGCGTCATCAAAAAACATTTCATAAAAATCACCCAGTCTGAAAAACAGCAGCTCATTTTGATGCTCCTGCTTTACAGCCAGATACTGCTGCACCATAGGGGTGCAGTTATCATTAGCAGCCATGTTCAACCGCCTTACCTTTCACTAACCAGGTTTGTGCAGACTCTACCTGTACATATACCTTATCGCCGACATTATATTCCTTGCCATCTACCGGCCACAGCACCAGCACACCGGTGCGACTGCGACCAGTCCAAACATCCGCCTGTTTGCTGGGGCCCTCTGCCAGTACCTCTACAACCTTGCCAACCAGCTTTTCATGACAACGCAGGCTATTTTCATTTTGCAGCGCCATTAAACGATTAAGGCGTTCCTTTTTCACTGCCAAGGGAACCTGGTTATCCATTTTAGCCGCAGGAGTACCACTGCGTTTAGAATAAATAAAGGTAAAGGCAGCATCAAAGCCAACCTCTTTAACAAGGTCTAAAGTGTCCTGAAAGTCATCCTCAGTCTCGCCAGGGAAGCCTACAATGATATCAGTAGTGATAACAGCATCAGGAACATAGCTGCGTATAAGCTTAATCAGCTCCAAATATTTTTCACGGCTATAGCCACGATTCATACGACGCAAAATCTCTGTACTGCCAGATTGGAAGGGAACGTGGAAGCTTTCACATAAATGCTCACACTCTGCAACAGCCTTAATCACCTCTTCACTCATATCGCGGGGATGACTGGTCATATAATGCAGGCGCTCCACACCAGGAATGGCGTTAACAGTACGCAGCAGCTTAGCAAAAGCATCCTTTTCGCCCAAATCCTTACCAAAGGAGTTTACGTTTTGGCCTAACAGAGTAAATTCCTTATAGCCCTCCTTAACTGCTGCCTCAATTTCTGCAACAATATGTTCTACACTGCGGCTGCGTTCACGACCACGTACATAGGGAACAATGCAATAGGTGCAAAAATTATTGCAGCCATACATAATGGGAATCCACGCATGGAAGGGGCTTTGACGCACCAAACGTCCCTCAAATTCGTTGGGATGAATGGTTAAGTCGGTATAAACACGTCCCTTTTTGCTCTTACGATCTGCCAAATAGTTGGTCAGCAGCTGTTTAAAATCATTAACATAGGCAGTGCCTAAAAGCAAGTCTACCTGTGGATGCTTTTTAATAAGCTTTTCGCCATCCTTTTGTGCCATGCAGCCTGCTACACAAATAACAACATCTGGATTTTTAGTCTTCACAGCCTTCAGCTCGCCAATTTTGCCAGCAATCTTCTTTTCAGCACTTTCACGAACACAGCAGGTGTTAACAATAATTACATCAGCATCGTGAAAATCTGCATTAGCTTTATAACCCAGCTCCTCCAGCTGACCTGCGTAATGCTCAGTATCGGACTCATTCATTTGACAGCCATAATTAATAAGGCAATATGTTTTTGTTTTTTCAGTCATAATTAGTAAACCTCCAAATAGTCTATATAACAAGTATGGTTAAAAAACTATACACTTAACGTCATTATATCATTATACTATCCTTAGCATAGCTACTGCAAGTTTTTTGCGGCAAGCTGTGTGCTTACATAAGTTTAAGAATGGCGGCAATAAGCTACAGTATAGATACCTAAAGCTTTACTACAAAATTCTCTCCTACCTCACTAGTTGAACAATTAGCACCATCAAGAAAATACACTTCTTATAAAACTAAAGCTCCATCCTCCTACATCTTATCCATTTTCATAAATACATAAAAACGCATCACTCCAATGCAGCATAATAACTACATAGAATGATGCGTTTATTTCTTTATTTTATAGAAGCCTATGACTAAAACAAAAGCCCTGCTATACTTCTTAATAT
>Elaine_p2__coassemble_2619_pt1 | contig 7277 bp, 10 predicted proteins | sample Elaine_p2__metabat2_high_PE_007 | metagenome-assembled genome bin Elaine_p2
CATTTTTCACAGCCCCACTCTCTGCCATCCATCTAACCGTTCCTGCACTGCATCAATTTTCCAACCACCATCAACGTGCTTCATTAGAAAACGGCGTTCAAAGCCAGTGTTTTCTTCTTTAGTGTAAATATAAAGCTTATTGCGTGTAACCTGCTCCGCATCAATAAATTTATCTCTGCTATAGGTTCCAGATGAAGTATAGGACAGACCTAAAGGACGATAGCCTAAGCGAGGCTTTTCGCTCACGTATTTATCCCAAATAGCCATTAAGCGGGGCACAGCCTCAGTATCATCAAAGCCTGCCTTATCCATATACTGCTCCCATTCCGTCATTTCAGCAAAGAAAGCCGACAATACCTTGCGACATTCTGCTGCAGCATCCTCATTTAACACCATTGGCTTTTTAGCTAAATCACGCTGAAGCTTGGCAAAATTATCTAGCTGCTCTTGGGTGAATTGCTTATGAGCAACCGGCTTTAGCTTTCTATTAACCGCTGCCCTTAAAAGTCCTTCATAAGTTACCTCTGTATCATCAAGCTGAATATGACTAAGCTTTGGATTTAAAGACGCCTGCAAAAGTCCTGCATCATTCAGTCCCGTCCTATTAAGACACAATAAATCTATCTTGTTTTCTCTAAAAGCATCCAAACCACTGCCATTGATATCCAAATTACCGTCCAATATTAAGTAACGCAATTTAGGCATAGTAGCTAATGTACTTAGACAAGCATCAGTAAGCTTACCATCCTCTATACCAAAATTCACCATACTTTTATGACCAATAAACGGAGCAAGCATATCATCAGTTATGGGATAGCCTTTTACATGGAACCCAACAAGACTGTATTTTGCTAAACGCTCAATAAGCTCTGTAGTCAGCTCTGATACTTCAAGCCTCTTATCACCATCCAGTATAAATATTCCATTTTCCCAATCTGCTGTTCTTACTCGTTTAGGCCATTCCATAATGTTCTCCTTTACTCCTGCTATCTATAGTAGGTTTCAAGTTTAATTAATCAACAACTATTTTTCCTATAGCTTGTAATTCTTCTTTTCGGAAGCTTTTCTCCTATATTCTCTAAAATCTCCCAAAAATTTCTAAAATCCTTAGAAGATATAATATAGCTATTATTTTCTATATTTATTTTTATTCTATGGTAAAAAATCCAAAGCTTGGGCACATATTCACTTTCTATAAATACAATCTTTTGAATATCCTTTTTTGAACTCCCTTTGAAAAACAAGCTGCCACACTCATCGCAAATCACAAGCTCTTTTTCCACCATGAGCTTTACCAATCTCTTTCCCTAATGGCCTCCTCAATATCAAGTAGAAACTGCATCAGGCTTGCCGAATACCTCCACGATTTCATCCTGTGACATTCCAAATTTCAGCGGTGAAATGTCCCGTGGATTCTGCAATATTTGATTGCGCCAAATCGTAAAATCCTGTTTCATAGTTTTCCGTCCAGTGCCTCCACAGTTTTCATGGCAGCAAAGCATCATTCTTTTTCTCCTCTAGCCTCCAACAACTTAAATACTTCGTCCATATCCATTTCAAACATAACACTATCTTCTTTTATTGGTGCAAAATAGTAATCAACAAATTCTTTTCCAAAATCTTTTTCTAACTGCTCCCATTGAGAAGTAAGTCCAATACAAAAAGCTAAAGTATCGCTGCCTAGTGAATCCATATACCATCGGATTTGATATTTAGGTGATACATATTCCTGAATACTTTTTAATGTTGTATCCCTATCTGTATATTCGTCTGCATAAGGTATAGCCTTGCGAATATCATTTTTTTGTAAATAAATATCAATTCCCCGCTCTTTTTCAATTTCAACAGATTCAAATTTAATGCTATCTTCATTCGGTAGTACATCATTAAAATAACGAATTATTGAATCGTCAAAATCACGCCAGTCAACCCAGATTAAATCCTTAGACTCCCAAAATTCATCTAGATTTTCTTTGGGAGATGACAAAAACTTTCTTACATTTTCCATAAGCTTCTCCTAGTTTTCTTTAGTCTTTCTCATTCAAACATTAAACCATATGATTCGGTCAAGCTTCCATCATCTTCATGAAAAATACATTTATACAGAGGCTCACGTTGTGTTGCTTTGCGAAATCGTTCAAGAACAGGCGCCAAGTTTGTACTTGTTTTAATTCCTAGCGCATCATATACCCGCTGCAAGCTGTCCATATCCATATCTTCCAAGTTACAATTGCGCTGTCTCTGCCCATACTCCTCCAATGTCTTGTTGTCTATATACTGCTTTATATCACAACAATCGTGCCAACAAATACAGCTCACAATCAGCGAAAAAAAGTCATCCATGCTCTCAGCCAAGCGTCCTGCCTCCCCTTCGCTGCTGTAATATCCAATGGAGCCATCTTCCAACAGGTGGTATTCTCCGCCAGAGCCATCTCTGGCAAAAGCCATACCAGGCAGGGAGAAGGTACATCGGCCATCTGCGTCATCTCTTGCAGTTAATTCATCCAATAAGAAGAAATCAAACAAAGAATCAAACTCGTCTGCTAAATCAGGATTTTCACGCAGTATCTTCAAATAGTCCATAGCCGTTTTCCCTCCGTTTACAGTTTTTAGGTCATTTTGCGCAGCTGTTCCAGCCACTGTGTTTCTTCAATCATCTCATCGTTTTGGTAAAAATGGTCTTTATCGCGGGCCAGATGATCGGCAAGTAGAGCCGCATCCACAGGAGTGCAAACTGTAAAACTGTCCCGATCCGCGCCCTTGATCTCTCTGTTGAGGTAGTACACCCGCTTGGCATCGCGGGAATACCAGTGCCCAAGCAGTTCCCAAGAAGTCAGCTCTGCTTTGGGAAGCTGTTTGCCGTAGGCATAGATCCGTTGCTCATCCCTGGCAAAATAAGTATCGCCCAAGGAGCGGAAAGAGGAAACTTCCGCGCCCTTGATGATCTTCACCTTGCCGTCTCCGTTGTGGAAGTAGACCTGCCGGCTGTCCTTTGCATATCCCTGGGGCGCACCTGAATCGTTCTGGCCGTTGTCTAATACCTGGAAGGCTCTCAGCTCTACATCTGGGATTCTCCCGCTGGTGGTGTAGACGGCTGTTTTGTCCATCGCGTAGGCATAGTTTAACACTCGAAACGATGCCGGATCTGCTCCACGCAAGCGAATCCCACCAAGAAAGCAGGCCGCAGAGGATTTGCCCCAGTAATGCCAGCCGCAGAAGTCTTTGGGCGCAACACCCTTCAACAAGCCGTTTTCATATAGGCCGGAGAAATAGACGGCTCCATCCCTAAGGAAAAATTCGTTGTCCACTGGCTCTGTGTTGGTAATTGATTGTAGCGTTTCTTCGTGCTCGGCTGTGATGTTCAACTCGATCTCATCGTCACTATAAATCAAATAGAGCCCCTGATGAGCTTTTCCGTCAAAATGCAGTTCAATATCATGGTATTTCACAACCAAAGGCTTTCCGCCACTTCTCATAGTGGAAATTGCATCAGGCTTGCCGAATACCTCCACGATTTCATCCTGTGACATTCCAAATTTCAGCGGTGAAATGTCACGCGGATTCTGCAATATTTGATTGCGCCAAATCGTAAAGTCCTGTTTCATAGTTTTCCGTCCAATGCTTCCACAGTTTTCATGGCAGCAGAATCAAATTTACACTGCCGTAATTCACGTTCAATCAATGCAAATACATCAGAAAAGCACTCAATCTCATCCTGATACTCATATTTTGCATACAATGTCCCATACTCCGAGATCCAGACCTCTGCAGGATAGTAGTAACCTATATGTCCGATGGGTTGGCACTTTTGACCAGCTATCTGTTCAATTTCCGCAAGCTCACAGCCGGACATATCTCGAAAATAGGCTTCCTCCAAATGATTTTTAATTCCATTGACAATGTAGGGAAACAAAGCAAACTCAAAGTCCGCCGCCCATTTCATCTTTTTCTGTGCCAAGTACCACTCGCAGCACAAGCCAAAATACTTGCGGTAAAACCGTTGGGTGGTCTTCATCATCGGAACGCCATGGTCGGCGTAATACTGTTCCGCAATGGAAATATCCACACTGCGGCCTTCGTACCATCCAGCGTACTCCATCAACTGCTTAACCTTGCTTTCCAAATTGCCTGAAATGGGGATGCGTTCTTTAATCACGTGATACCTCCTCAACTCTCATGAGTAATACAAAAAATCTCCTTGTTCAAGTTAAAATAGATTACCATCAGCTCGTCGGTAATCTTCGGGTTAAAGGACAAATCCATAATGAAAACTTGTTGATCCATCTCGTCATCCACTAGACTGCCAAACCGCTTGAGCTTCAAAAAATCCACCATCTCAACAAAGGATAGTTTTGAAGGTTCAGTTTCTGGAAAAAGTTCATTCGCAATATCAGGGCCTACATCGTCTCGGTGAAACTGCATAAAAAATGTTACAACATCATTATATTGGCTGTTCTCGTCCTCCAATGCTACCTTGATGGCATTCTTAGCCTTTTCCGCCAAATTCTCCGCCTCATCCAGCATTTCTCCCACTGCATCCATAGCAGCAGAATTGTCGGTAAGCTCCTCATCCACATCGAAAATAAATGGTAAGCCAGTCTGCTCAGGGAAAGTAAAGATTTCATCGCCTGGCGTATATTCAAAATTAATGCGTTCGCTATTAAGTTTCATAAACACACCTTCTCTAACGAAATAAAAATACTTGTTTTACTCTTGCTATTTAAAATTCATAAATTCCAAATAAAACATTAACATAATCTCAATGCAAGAAAACATCGCAGTAAGCAATATTATTTTCAGCAATAATTTTCCTTCACATTTTATATTTTTATAATCTTTACTGAGTTCCTCTTTTCTTTTTTTAGTATAACGCATCTTACAAAATACTAAAGGACCCCCACTAACACAAATTGACAACAACAGTGTAATCAGCCAATTTGTGTAATGACCAATCATTGCAAGCCAAGGAAAGAAAATTAACATACTACACCACTGCAATAGTACATCACCCTCGAATTTATTTCCCTCTTTTCGGCTCCATATTTCAGCAACATACCAATAATAGTCGATAATACTTAACAAATGCACTTTCTCCGCTATCCTCCAACAGATTAAATACTTCGTACATATTTAACTGCCTATTATTATCTATCTTAAAAAGCAAAAATTTATTTTTTAGATAGACAAATTTGACTAACTTTGCTATTTTTCTGTTCAAAAAATCTTTTCTAAAAACCACCTTCACTTAATAGCATTGAAGAATTAACCAAACATCATCAAAGTTCTTATTCTTTAAATCTTCTTTTCTGATGTTAAAATATATTTTTCCGCTATCTCCAAAATATAATCCATAATCTCCAATTTCCAATTCACTTACTTGCATAAGCAAAATCCAATCTTTGGCATTTTCTTTTATAGATTTTTTAACTTCATCACTGCCATATTTTATAGGAGCAGAACCATAATAAATATTTTTTCTAGACACTCCCTCACATTCTTCCCAACAATCTCCTTGAATAAATTCTGGGTGTCCTAAAAGTTTTGTAGTATCAGATTTATATCCCAATTCATCTAATTCTTTTGCAAACTCCTTTTCTTTTCTTTATTTTCATCTTCAGAATAATTTATTAAAATTGCATTTCTTTTTGAAGCTTCAAGCATATCTTTATCTAACATAATTATTCCTCTTCTTCGTCAGAATACTCTTTTTCAATATCTATAAAGAGAATATAAAAACCGCAAAGCTCTCCTTTTTCATCATAACCAAAATAGCAAGGATAATAGCCATCTCCCCAGCCAGAAGCAAAGATAGGAATATTTAGCTCAGTGCCCGGAATTGTCCAATTAGCCCAATCGCCACCAGTTCTTTGATATTTAGGAAATTGCTTTGCACTTTCTGACAACAGCTCTTCAAATATATCATCATAGGGATTGTCGGCTTCGCCATCCTCCTCTAGTTTGTTCCAATATTTGATGTATTCATCCTGAGATTTTTTATCAGCTACGCAGCCCATTCCTGCATCTACACCAAAGCCATAATATTCATCTTCAGCAGCCTCGTCCATTTTTTCTTCTTCGCCGGTTACTGCTAATTCATAAACCACTGGGGTATTCTTGCTAAATTCAACCTTAACGCAAGCATATCTATCTCCATAATCTTCGCTTGGTACTACAGCAATCCTTACAGGATATTTACCAACTGGAGTTTTTTGAATATATGCTTTGGCTTCACCCAGCTCAACCAACGGATCACAAGCTAAAATTTCACCAGTTGGCAGGCTTACATCGCCAATCTCTATGGTGTCTACAGCCATTTCGCCTATCTTATTTTGCGTAAAGTAGCTTTCTAAATCTACTTTGCATCTAAATTTTTCTTTGTTCTCCTCATACATCGCCTGCCAATTATTAGTCATACCACATTCCTCCTTGGAACCATCAAAAGAAGTGATTTTTAAGCCTATCTTCTTCCCTAATTCGCGTACTTGATTTAATTTTTGCTTCGTTATAGGAAAAATAGAATAGCTATCAGAATTAGTGTCAATATTGCCAACTAAAACATCTTTCTTAGCAAATTCACGATTAAATTTTTCACACCATATTTCTATATCGTCATCTTCATCAAGGTTTAAATCTTCAATGCTGTAGATATTTTCGTCTATACCAGCCTTTTTCATAGCATCAGAAAGCATTGCAAAATCATCTAGCTCGCATTTCCAATCCAAATAGCAGATATATCCCCTTTCACTTAAAAGTAAAACTAAAGCCATTACCTTCAGTTCAATTTTTTCTTTATCCGAAAGAGCCTTTATCTCATCATCAATATAACGGAAATTACTATCTTCCCTTAAATAATTACGAAAATCTTCAAAAATTATTTCTAGCTTTTTGATAACCGCTCTATCATTAAAAGACAAAATCCCAGCAATTTTCAATAAAATTCCATCAGCAAAAGAAGTATTATCCTTTGCCACAGCTGGCTTTATGCACCAGCATTTTTCAAACCTATCATCAAGCATTTTGAAGATATAGATTTTATCACCATCATAATCATAATTAGAATAAGTAGGGAATTTTACATTTCTGTCTTTTATTCCTAAGGGATTTTTTATTAGTTCATCCTTTGATATTTTCTTATCCTGCAGCAAAAATTCTATCTGTTCACTGTCAAAGGTTAAACAATAAAATTTACTGCTCGATAAATTTTCTAAAACCTGTACCATTATAAAAGTATCAATATCATCTGTTACTTTTTCCCAAGAATATAAATCATCATTGGT
>Elaine_p2__coassemble_4706_pt1 | contig 4399 bp, 2 predicted proteins | sample Elaine_p2__metabat2_high_PE_007 | metagenome-assembled genome bin Elaine_p2
AAGATGACCAATCCATCTTCTCCGCTCTGTTCTTCAACTTCTAATTCATAGAGTGACTAATTTAAGAGGACTGCTTAGGCAGTCCTCTTTTTGTATGCTTAATTTAGCTATTGCAAAGGGTAAAAGCTTTTTAATTTGACGCTAGTATAGATTTGGTGGCAAATGTAGTTTACATATAGCATTTGATGTACTTTCTTGATAAATATAATAAAGATAGTTACTTGTTGTAAGAATTAGAGAAGCTTTTCATTGTATGCTATGTATATGGTCAAAGTAATTTTAATATACAAAAATTACAGCTTAAAGATAATTGCTTCTATTTATATTTTAGTATTGCTTTAAAAATAATGTGGACTGTAAAGTCAGTTTTTTCTTTCTACTACTGTTAAATTATTGAATTTTGTGCTACAATAACCATATACCACTTTTAACTTTAGGAGGAAATGAAATGAAAAATATTATGCGTTATTTCATCATGACCGTAATGGCTGTATGCTTTATGGTTCCTGGCTTCAGTGCTGCTGAGGCTGCAAGTGTAGCTATTCTGCCCTTGATTAACAATATTGAGGGTGGCGATGATCTGGCTAACTCTTTGTTCTACAAGGAAGCTATGGGTGCTGTTAAGTCCAAAAAAGGCTTCTATGTTGAAGAAAATGCTAAGCTGAGAGCTGCAGTTGAGGAAGCAAACATTGGTAAAGAAATTCCTTCTGCTTCTGTTTTGGCAAAAATTGCTAAAGAAGGCAACGTTGACATTGTTTTCGTAATGGAAATTGATGAGTTGCATGATGAGCCTGTTTTCCCGTCCAGCGAGCGTCTGCTTGAGCTGAATATGGAAGGTAAGGCAGTTGCTTACAACGCATTGAACGGTGCTTACTATGAGCATGAATTTGACAGCGATAAACAAATCGACGAAACTCTGACCTCTCGTTGGGACTGGGTTCACGAAGAATTTGGTCGTCAAGTACGCATTGAAATGGACCGTGCTTTAAGAGCAAAATAATTATAGTAAATTTTAGAGGATAGCTTAGGCTGTCCTCTTTTTATTTTAGGCTTTAGCATGTTGAAGGCATGATAGTTTCATGGTAAAGGCAATTATCTTGTATGAACCAGTAACCCACTCGTTATGCAGGTGAGCGTTGATATTAAAGTTTTTTGGACTATACTAGTAGCTTTTAATGTAAGGATGCCTGCAAGTGTTTAGATAAAAGTGTTATATTGATTAATTAGTTTTTATGCATCAAATTGTGCAACAAAAGGATATTTATCAATATACAAAGAAATAGCTTGCTGTAATAGTCGTAGAAAATTAAAATTATTGTAGTTTTGATGTAATAATAAAGGATTGTTATTGTATAAAACAGTGTGTTTTGTCATTAATTTGTTATAGATTTCATATTTAGTAAAAAATGGAGATTGGATTATAATTGGTAAATTATTTATTAAATTAAAAAATAATGCTTAAATTTCAAAATGCTTTACATTTAAATTTGTTAGTGATAAAATATACTAGAAAGCAGAAATACTTCAATGATATAGACTGACGTGAATTACAGATGATAAATGGTAGAGGAAACAAGGCAACTCTTATCATGTTTACTGTACCTCCGTTATGTTGTTGGACTTGGGTATTAAAGCTTAATAACATTCCTAAGGGGGAAATTAAAATGAAAAAATCTTTAGTACTTGCAATGGCTATGGCTTTAGGCGTAACTGCTTCCGCATACGCTGCAAATCCGTTCTCCGACGTTCCGGCTGGCCACTGGGCATATGATTCCGTAGCAGAACTGGCAGCTGCAGGCGTAGTTGACGGTTATGCTGATGGCACCTTCGGCGGCGACAAACTGATGACCCGTTATGAAATGGCTCAAATCGTAGCAAAAGCTATGGCAAACGGCGCTAATGTTGACAAACTGGCTGCTGAATTTGCTGACGAACTGGACAATCTGGGTGTTCGCGTAGCTAACCTGGAGAAAAAGGCTGATAACGTAAAAATTGCTGGCGAAGTTCGTTACCTGTATACCGACAGCGAGCTGAATGGCAATGAAGACAACAACCTGCGTACTCGTCTGTGGGTTAACGGCCAAATCAACGATGATTGGTCCTACACTGGTATGATTGAAAACACCCAAGACTTCACTGATAATGGCGGCAACGATGACACCGAATTTGCACGTGCTTATGTAGAAGGTAAACTGGGTGGTATGAATGTAACTGCTGGTCGCTACAGTGCACTGTTTGCTAACGGTAATGTATACGATGCAAACGTTGATGGTGCTGAAGTTGTTTATGGCGACAAAGTACAACTGCGTGGCTTTGTAGGTAAGGGTACCGACACTTCTGTGGAAGTAGCTCCTGATGTAGAAGTAGATGCTTCCTATGGCAACTATGCAGGTGGTGAGCTGAGTTTTGCACTGGGCGAAAATGCTAACCTGATGGGTGGCTATGTAAACTACAAAGATATGGGCGAAGGTGTATTTGGCAATGCTAAATATGCAGAATTTGCTGATTTAAAAGATGTTGAAAATGCAATTTGGTATGTAGGTGGAGACGTTTCCTTTGGTGACTTCAATCTGAATGGTATGTACCTCAAGGGTGATTTGAGCGTAAATGATAAAGATGTAAAAGGTCTTGATGACGATGGCTTCGTAGTTGGCTTAACCTTCAAAGGTGCAGAAGCTTCTGAGGTTGGTTCCTATGGCCTGTTTGCTAACTACTATGACCAAGGTGGTCAAACCTATGTAGCACACACCACTGATGCTAATACTTTTGATAACAGAGGCTTCAAAGGCTATGGCGTAGGTCTGGATTACACTGTTGCTAAAAACATGGTAGCTACTGTTGCTTACTATGACACCGAAGCTAAGGTTGCTGATGCAAACGGCAAAACTCCGGACGATCAAATCATCTGGAGCGCACTGACCTTCTCCTTCTAATTTAATATTAACTAGCTTATAAATAGGATCGCTTAGGCGGTCCTATTTTTATTATACGAGTAATAAGTGTTATTTGATGGATTTTACATAATGCATAATCTTATTAGTTATAGGCAATCTTTAATGTGAAATATTTGTAGAAATATTGTTTTAAAAATTAAAGAGTTGTGAAATATGCTTATTTAAAATGTACAATTTATTTGGTGGCAACATTATAATAAAAAGTAATATATTGCACTGATATTTTCTATTGAAATGGTATAAATCTTATGGTAGAATAAAGCATATTTTATCAATAGGAATTGAATGACTATGATGGAAAAAGCTGTTAAGTAGAGGAAACAAGGCAACTCTTACCATCCACAGACTTATGAAGTTATAGCTTTCTCTATGAGGTTGATAAGATAATAATTTTACATCCCCTGAGGAGGAAACTATTATGAAAAAATCTTTAGTACTTGCAATGGCAATGGCTTTGGGCGTAACTGCTTCCGCATACGCTGCAAATCCGTTTTCTGATGTTCCAGCTGGCCACTGGGCATATGATTCTGTAGCAGAGCTGGCAGCTGCAGGCGTAGTTGATGGTTATGCAGATGGCACCTATGGCGGTGACAAGCTGATGACTCGTTATGAAATGGCTCAAATCGTAGCAAAGGCTATGGCAAAGGGTGCTAACGTTGACAAGCTGGCTGCAGAGTTTGCTGATGAGCTGGATTCTTTAGGTGTTCGTGTTGCTAACCTGGAGAAAAAGGCTGATAACGTAAAAATCACTGGTGAAGTTCGTTATCGTTACACTGATAGTGAGCTGAATGGCTACACAAACGACCTGCGTACTCGTCTGTGGGTTAATGGTCAAATCAATGATGATTGGTCTTACACTGGCATGCTGGAAAATACTCAGGATTTTGGCAATAATGCAGGTGAAGAAGACACTGAGTTTAAACGTGCTTACGTAAATGGTAAGGTTGGTGGCTTAAAGGTAACCGCTGGTCGTTACAATGCACTGATTGCACAAGGTAACATTTTTGATGCTAATGTAGACGGTGTGGAAGCCGTATATGGTGATAAGGTACAAATCCGTGGTTTTGTAGGCAAAGGTACTGATACTGAATCCTACGACACTGAGAAAAAGGTATATTACCCTGCATCCTATGGTGACTATGTAGGTGGCGATTTGAAGGTTGCTTTAAATGATAACCTGAGTCTGAATGGTGGATATGTAGGCTTTAAGGATATTATGTCTGTTCAAGGAGATGGTAAGAGCGGTACTGATAATAACATCTGGCATGTAGGTGCTGAATACACTGTTGGCGATGTCACTGTAAGCGGTATGTACTTGAAGGGTGATATTGACCGTAAGAGATATCCTGTACAAGCAGAACTGGACAAAGACGGCTATACCTTTGGTTTATCCTATAAAGGTGCAGAAGCTGCAGAAGCTGGTTCTTACGGTCTGTGGGCTAACT